>JAEEGH010001154.1_pt1 | contig 78218 bp, 60 predicted proteins | sample 9134181 | NCBI WGS metagenome assembly JAEEGH01 (sample SAMN16246544, study PRJNA631951) | gut metagenome | biome: gut microbiome; feature: rumen; material: DP-attached | host: Bos | place: Iran: Karaj | collected 2018-10 | reverse complement strand
TTCCACCATCATCAAGTACAAATTCCTGGGCATCGTTGACGAACCCGTCGAAATCACCGAAGACGGGCACTATGTCCTGAACAGCAACACCTCCTCCGACCACAACAACTGCTACTTCATCCGGTCGTCCGTCGATCCGGACCAGTGGTTCACCTTCGAATACCGCAACAGCAACGACTTCATGGAGAACGTCCCCCACAGCGGCGTGATCATCGGCAGATGGTACGACAACGTCAACCTCAACGACCTGTACGATGCCGGCAACGGTTTGTTTGACTTTTACGAAAAACCGCACACGTATTGGGTTTTCAGACGGAACAGCAGCATCGACACCATCAACGGGAACGTCAACTCCGCGGCGTTCGGGTACGCGAACCGCACCGCCTTCGGTCCCACCACCAACCCCCACCCCTACCTCATCGACGGCACGCCCGAGACCAGCTTTGAAATCACCAACATCCAATTTAGCGGCGACCAGGCGAGCTTTGACGTGCACTTCATAGAGTCGGGGATTCCCTCGCACGCAAGCCTAAACGGCCACTTCTACCCCAACCCGGCTCACGGCGAGCTGAACATCACGATAGATGGGACAAGACGTGTGGAAATATACGATTCGATGGGAAAACTCATGCTTTCGGAAACGAATCCCGACGCCAAAGTCAACGTTTCCATGCTTCCGCAAGGGATTTATGTTTTGAAAATTGTCACAGAAAAAGATTGTCATACGGAAAAATTCATCAAAAAATAATACAAATCAAACATTATGAGACGTAACTTTATCGCAACTCTGCTGCTGGCAGCCTTCAGTCTCCTGGCTTTCAGCTCTTTCGCGCAGAATTACCACAAGGAGACCTATCAGAATGACCCGATGAACGTCATTCACTACACCTTGGACAACGGTCTGCAGGTGTTCATGTCGGTGAACAAGGATGTGCCGCGCATCCAGACCTACATCGCAGTGCGCGTGGGCAGCAAGAACGACCCCTCCGAATCCACGGGTCTTTCCCACTACTTGGAGCACCTGATGTTCAAGGGCACCAACCACTTCGGCACCCTCGATTGGGCCAAGGAGCAGGAACAGCTCAAGAAGATCGAGGCATTGTACGAGGTTTACAACCACACCACCGACCCCGCCCAGCGCAAAGCCATCTACCATCAGATCGACTCCGTGTCGTACGAGGCTTCCAAGTACGCCATCCCGAACGAGTACGACAAGATGATGTCGATGATCGGCGCACAGGGCACCAACGCCTTCACCTCCAACGACATGACAGTCTATCAGGAGGACATCCCGAGCAACGAGGTTGAGCGCTGGCTGAAGATCGAGGGCGAGCGTTTCGCCAACCCCGTCTTCCGTTTGTTCCACACCGAGTTGGAGGCCGTCTATGAGGAGAAGAACATGAACATGGCCAACGACAGCCGCACCGCTTACGAGCAGATGAACCTGGCGCTGTTCCCGAACCATCCTTACGGCACACAGACCACCATCGGCACCATCGAGCACTTGAAGAACCCGTCCCTGACCAACATCAACAAGCACTTCAACACCTATTATGTGCCGAACAACTACTGCATCGCCATGGCGGGCGACTTCGACCCCGACCAGGTTATCAAATTGATTGACAAATATTTCGGAAAGATTCAACCGAAATACATCCCCGATTTCACCTACGTGCATGAGAAACCCATCCGCGAGGTGAAGACGGTGGAGGTCTATGGTCTGGAACCCGAAAACGTGCAGATCGGCTTCCGCATTGACGCCGGCACCGGTTCCCGCGACGTGCTCCTCGCCGAGATGGCCGACGCCGTGCTGATGAACGGCTCCTGCGGTATCATCGACGAGAACATCAACCAAAAACAATTGGCCTTGGCCGCCTCTTCCAACGTGAGCGACCTCAACGACTACGCCTACTTCCGTCTCTACGGCAGACCGAAAGAGGGACAGACCTTGGAACAGCTGAAAGACCTGCTGCTGCAACAAATCGAGATCCTGAAATCCGGCAACTGGGACGAAAAACTTCTCACCGCAGCCATCAACAACCGCAAACTCAGCGACATGACCTCCTTGGAGAGCAACACCAACCGCGCCATGGCCATGGCTTTCGCCTACCTCTCCCACCGCAGCTGGCAGGATGTGATCAACGAGACCGAGAACATGAGCTACGTCACGAAGGAAGATGTGGTTGACTTCGCGAGACGCACCTTCAAGAACAACAACTACGTGATCGTCTATAAACGCCAGGGCGAGCAGCGCAACGTGCAGAAAGTTGACAAGCCCGAAATCACCCCCGTGGTCATGAACCGCGACGTGGAGAGCTCCTTCCTAACGGAGGTCAAGAACATGAAGGTGAACCCCATCGAGCCCGTCTTCGTCGATTTCAACAAGGACATGCAGAAGGGCAAAGCCAACGGCAACGAGATCCTCTACGTGAAAAACACCGACAACGGCCGTTTCTCTTTAGTCTATCGTTACAACTATGGTAGATTTTACGACAAGAAAGCCGGCATCACCAACAATTTCCTCGACCAATTGGAGAGCGAAAACCGCACGCTGAGCCAGATCAACCGGGAGATGTACGACCTTGCCTGCTCCTATTCCATCAGTTTCAGCGACAAATACGCCAACGTATATATCAACGGTCTCAGCGAGAACATGGAGAAGGCCATGGCCATCGTGGAGGACATCCTCAACCACCCGAAAATCTCTGAGGAATCCGTCAAAAATTCCATCGCCGACGTGCTGAAATCCCGTAACGATGCCAAATCGCGCCAGCAGACCATCTTCCAAAACATGCTGCGTTACGCTTCCTTCGGCAAGGACAATGTCCGCAGATATTTTGTAAACAACGACGAAGTCCAGAAGATCAAGGCTCAGGATGTCGTCAACCAAATCAAGACGATGACCTCCCAGCCGCAGCGCATCCTCTACTACGGCGACCTGAGCCTCAACGACTTGCAAAAAGTCATCACCGACAAGCACAGCGTGCATCCGGCCAAGAAACCCGTCAAGATGGGACCCGACTACGACCGTATCGCCACGAAAGACAACAAGGTCTATTTCGCCCACTATGACGCCAAGCAGTCCCTGTGCCGCCAGCTGAGCACCTCCGTGCCCGCCAACTGGGCCATGAGTCCGCAAATCGAGATGTACAACGAGTACTTCGGCGGCAGCATGAACTCCATCGTCTTCCAGGAGATCCGCGAGAAACGCTCCCTGGCCTACTCCGCCGCCGCCTACTACGTGGAGCCCATCGAGAAAGGCAAGTTCAACTACAACATGACCCACATCGGCACGCAGAACGACAAGCTGATCGACGCCATGGAGGCCTTCACCGACCTGTTGGACAACATGCCCGTGTCTGAACTCAATTTCGACCTCGCCAAAACTTCCCTGATTTCCCAATACCGCACCAACCGCACCCGCAAGATGAGCATCATCAACTACTACCTCACCTGCGAGGAAATGGGCCTGAAAGCCCCGATGGACAAGACCAACTTCAATGCCATCCAGAAGATGACCATCAACGATGTGAAGAACTTCAACGCCAACTACATCAAAGGGCAGAAGAGAGTGGTCGTGGTGCTCGGCAACGAGAAAGAAGTGGATCTGAAAGGACTTGAGAAGTACGGAAAGGTCGCAAAACTCTCTTTGGAAGAGATCTTCGGATACTAATCATCCTTTGACCTGATAATCAAGACGTAAGGCGTGGGGAATATTTCATTCCCGACGTCTTACGTCTTTTTTTCGCCACGACTCTCACAGCGACTTTTAAACGGCAGACAATTCACTATTCACCATTCTCCATTCACAAAAAAAATGTACCTTTGCCGCCTATAATTTTTAAAGAAAAAAATACAAGAATATGAAGAATATCCGCATCATTTGGACGACTTGCCTGCTGGTTTGTCTTACATTTTCCGCTTTCGCGCAGTCCGTCACACCCGTAAAATGGGCCTATAAGACAGTGAAAGTCAACGACTCTGTGGCCGAGCTGCAGTTCACCGCCAACATCGAGCCGAACTGGCACCTCTACGCGCAGAAGCCCGGTCAGGGACAGATCGAACAGCCGTTGGTGTTCAACTTCACCAAATCCCCGAAATACGAGCGCATGGGGAAAGTTTCGGAGCCGACCCCGCAGAGCGACTACGATGATCTGCTCGACGCGCATTCCAACTTCTACTCGAAACAGGTGACGTTCAAGCAGCGCGTGAAGGTGAAGGACGACCAGCCGTTCACCGTGCAGGGAAAATTGGAGGGACAAGCCTGCATCGAAGGTCGCTGCACCCCCATTGAGGAGAAGTTCTCCTTCGACATCAAGGACTTCCACCCGGCGGTGGCAGCCGTGCCGACTGAAGACGCTACCGAAGAAGATTCCGCTGAGGGTCAGGAAGTTGCAGCATCCCAAGCACCGCAGAGCACCGAAATCGCCCCCGCGGCGGACGCTCCCGCCGAGAAGGAGGAAGAGTCGTTGCTGTTGTACTTCCTCGGAGCCATCGTGGGCGGTCTGGCCGGTCTGGTCATGCCCTGTGTCTTCCCGATGATCCCGATGACGGTCTCCTATTTCTCGAAGGACGGCAACGCGGGCAAGCGCAACGCCATGCTGTACGGCTTTTTCATCATCCTGATCTTCGTGGTCATCGGTCTTGTGCTTTCTTTGATCTTCGGCGCGGACCTCGGCAACATCCTCAGCACGCACTGGATTCCGAACATCTTGTTCGCCATCATCTTCTTCATCTTCGCCCTTTCGTTGTTGGGTTATTTTGAGATCACATTGCCGAGCTCGTGGGTGAACGGTTCCGCCAAGCGTCAGAACGCGGGCAGCGTGGCCGGCATCTTCTTCATGGCTTTGACCTTAGTGCTGGTCTCGTTCTCCTGCACACTGCCCATCGCGGGCGCGGTGGCATTGAACGCCGCCGGCGGCTCTTTCCTGAAACCCGTCATCGGCATGTTAGGCTTCTCGTTAGGCATTGCCGTCCCGTTCACGTTTTTCGCGCTGTTCCCCGGCCTGCTGAAGAAACTGCCCAAGTCCGGCGGCTGGATGAACACCCTCAAGGTGGTGCTCGCCTTCATCGAACTGGCCTTCGCGCTGAAGTTCATCAACGTGCCCGACCAGACCTACCACTGGCGCATCCTCGACCGAGAAGTATATCTCTCCCTGTGGATCGTGTTGTTCGCGTTGTTAGGATTTTACCTGCTTGGCAAGATCAAATTCCCGCACGACGACGACTATCCCGTGCAGAAAAGCTGGTTCCGCTTCCTGCTCTCCGTAGGCGTTTTCTCCTTCGTGGTCTATATGATTCCCGGACTGTTCGGCGCCCCGCTGAAAGCCATCTCCGGATGGTTGCCGCCGATGACCACCCAAGACTTTGACGTCTCCAACATCGTGCGCACCGAAATGGCGGCGAACGGCGGCGGTCAAGGCAGCACTTACCAGCTGGACGAAGAGCCGATGTACGCCGACAAACTGCACATCCCCTTCGGCATCAAGGGCTACTTCGACTACGACCAGGCGTTGCGCGTGGCCAAGAAGGAAGGCAAGCCCGTCTTCCTCGACTTCACCGGTCACGGCTGCACCAACTGCCGTAACGTGGAGAACGCAGTCTGGATCGACCCCGAGGTGCGCCGCATCTTCGCCGAGGAGGTCATTGTCTGCACCATGTATGCCGACGACAAGGTCATCCCGCTGCCCGACGAGGAGAAGGGCAAGCTCACCGACGCCAACGGCGACCCCATCACCATGCTGGGCGCCAAAAACCGCTACATCGAACAGACCAAATACCACGAGAATTCCCAACCCTGCTATTTCGTGGTGGATCCCGACGGCAACATCCTCTCCGGCCCAACCTATTACGAGCGCGACAAGGACAAATACATCGCGTTCTTGCGGAAGGGTATTGATGCATTTAAGGCAAAATGATAATGACCAGGAACAAATGGTATATTAAACTCGCCCTCAGCGTATTGACGGGATTGATATTGTCGCTGGCGTGGTACGTGCACGGGGCGGCGCTCATCATCATGCTGGCGTTCGTGCCGCTGTTTTGGCTGAGTGACATTTCTTTGCAGGAGGGCAAGCGCAACGCCTTCGGACGGGGCATCGTGCTGTTCTATCCCGCGTTTTTCGTCTTCAACCTCATCACCACCTACTGGATTGCCTACTGCACGCTGCCCGGCGCGGCGGCGGCGGTCATTGCCAACGCGCTACTGCAGACGCTGACGTTCTCCGCATGGCACGCCTGCCGCAAACAAGTGGAAAACAGATTCTTACAATTGTTATTGTTAATCTCCTTCTGGATTTCCTTCGAATACCTGCACCTCAACTGGGACCTGACGTGGCCCTGGCTCACCTTGGGTAATGTTTTCGCCTCCACGCCTTGGCTGGTACAATGGTACTGCATCACAGGCGCTTTAGGCGGCACGGCGTGGATTCTCATCGTCAACTTCTTGATTTACCAAGAACTTGTATTTCGAAAAGAGAAGAAAGATCGGCCAAAGAAAGTCATCATTGGCGTTTTCGCTGCCAGTTTCATTCTGCCCCTTTTGGCTTCTCTCTTTTTCTACTGGGATGGCGAACTTAAAATGACCACCAAACCGCGTCCCATCGAGGCGGTCATCGTGCAGCAAAACACTGACCCATGGGAAGAGGAGTACAGCCTCACCAACAAGCAGGAAATCCAGCGGGTTTTGGATGTGGCGAAGCCGTACCTCAACGAGAAAACAAACCTCGTCATCACCCCCGAATCCGCCATTGCGCACACCATCGACATGGAGGCTTTGCGCAGCCATACGTTCATGGAGGGCGACTCCCGCTTCGAAGGTTTTTCCTTATTCGACAGTGTGACAACCATTTACCCGAACGTGAACTTCGTGTTGGGACTTTCCACTGTGGGCATTTTCGACTATAAAGCGTCGCCGGTCGCGCAGGAATGCAGCCCGGGCCGATTCATGGAGTTTTACAACACCGCCGGATTTTACAACAAAAACGGCTTGGTGAGCCACTACCACAAGAGCCGCCTGGTTCCCGGCGTGGAGAAGATGCCGTTCCCAAAGATTTTCGGCTTCCTTGAAAAAGCCATCATCGAGCTGGGCGGCTCCAACTCCTCGTTGGGCAACGACACCGAACAGCGCACCTTCGCGTTCGAAGTTGACGGCAAGCCGCTACGCATCGGCGCGGCCATCTGCTACGAATCGGTGTATGGCGAATTGGTCGGCAATTTCGTGAAGAACGGCGCCGACGTGCTGTGCGTCATCACCAACGACTCGTGGTGGGACGACAGTCCGGGCCACCGGCAGCACTTCGAGATGTCACGGCTGAGAGCCGTCGAGACCCGCCGTTACGTGCTCCGTGCGGCCAACGGCGGCTTCTCCGGCGTCATCGACCCTCTGGGGCGGGTGTTGGAGAAAACGAACTACAACGAGCGCACGGCCATCAAGACCACCGTGTATGCCAAATCCGTTGAGACTTTTTACGTGAAACACGGCGACTACATCGCCCGCATCTGCATATTCACCTCTTTAGCCGGGCTTCTTTTCGTTTGTATTCTTACCATTGTCCGAAAAAAGAAGAAGCAATAGCCTCGTTCCCATTTCACTGCAACTTTGTGAATAAGCGGTTTTTTATTTTTTCATTCTCAAAACAGCCATTGATATGAGAAAAAACAAAACACTCCGGTTTTTATTCGTTTTAATAGCCAATTTGTTGTTATTCAACAATATAACCATCGCAATGCCGGTGGATAGCACGACGGCTCGAAAGGTTGCCACCAATTTCTACAACTGGAAGTCGGGGCGATCAGTGGACTACAACCATGCCCAACTGGTTTACACACAACAAATTCCGTCTCAGGGAGCCGTTATGCAGACCTCGCCTGCCACGGCCTTGTATGTTTTCGACTTCGGCGGGCATTTTGTGATGACCTCCGCCGACACGCGGGTGACTCCGGTGCTCGCCTATTCCACCGAGTCGGGATTCGACGCCGACGGCATCGCAGAAAGTATCGGATGGTTTCTGGACGAATATGTTCAAGAAATCGAGTTTATCACCCGTACCATGTCGGATTCGGAATGCGAAGAGACCGCTTCAGCGTGGAACAGGCTAGTTTCGGGCGAGATGAGCACGATGGCAACCGCCACGAACATTGTCGGCCCGCTAATCAGCACCACCTGGAACCAGAGCAGTCCGTACAATTCTTTTTGTCCTTCTGATCCAAACGGCCATGGTGGTCACGCATTCGCGGGTTGCGTAGCCTGCGCCATGGCACAGCTCATCCGCCACTGGGAATATCCTTCCACCGGTATCGGAAGCCACAGTTACGAAGCCAACTTCGCCTATCTGGGATACGGCGATTACGGCACGCAAAGCGTGAATTTCAGCACGGCCAACTACAACTACAGTCTTATGCCGCTGACCCTGAACGGCGCCTCGCAGGCACAGATCAACGAAGTGGCCAAACTGATGTACCATTGCGGTGTTTCGGTGGAGATGATGTACGGGCCCTATGGCAGCGGAGCTTCCGACTATGCCGCGGTTACCGCCCTGCAAAACTATTTCGGCTTCGAAGGGGCAGAACTGAAAACTCGGGGCAACGATGCCGCCAGCTGGACAGCCATGATTAAAAACGAGTTAAACAACTTACGCCCAGTCTATTACAGCGGCCAAGGCACCGGCGGCCATGCCTTCATCTGCGACGGATACGACGATCAGAACTTATTCCACTTCAACTGGGGCTGGGGCGGACTCTATGACGGATTTTTCACGCTGTCTAATTTGAATCCCGGAAACGACAATTTTTCGACCAACCAGATCGCCATCATCGGCATTGACGCTTCCCAACCCAAAATCCACTGCGCGACAAACAGCCTCGCTTTCCTCTCCGAGGCGAACAGCTACAGTGCAACGAAATCGCTCATCGTCGTTGCCGCACAACTCTCCGACTATATCATCGCCGAAGTTTCCGGAAATTTCCGCATCAGCAACAACGGAACCAACTTCTACACATCCAGAACGCTCAACACCAACGGCGGGACGCTCTATGTGCGCTACCAGCCGACAGCCGGAAGCGGGACCGAGCACGGCATGTTGATTTTGCGGTCGGGCAGCATCCGCGACACCGTCTTGCTGACCGGCGCCATCTACAACAACACCCCCTATTGCCTGCCCCCGGCGAATTTATCCATCTCCTCGCAAAACCTGCAGGACATCAACCTCCAATGGGAGACACCGACGGTAGCGCCTGACCCGCACACGCTGACCTGGTCGCCCAGCAATCCGAGCATTAACTACGGATCGGGGTCAAATTATCAAATGACGATGTTGCAGCGTTATTGCGACACCGATTTGGTCGCTTACCATAACCAAGCACTCACGTCGATCTCCTTCATTCCCGACGGAGACGCCACCCTGTTCAGATTGGTGGTGTACAAAGGCGGCAACAACGACGGAGGCTTTAATCCCGGCACACTCGTAGTTTCGCAAAACGTCAGCCTGAGTTCGCTTCAAATGGACACGTGGAACACCGTCACGCTCAACACGCCCGTCGTCGTGGACGCCACCCAGGAACTTTGGTTCGGTGTCTACATCGAAGCCCCCGGCGGAACCTACTGTTTGCCGCTCTCCAACAACTCCGTGCCGAAGAAGGGGAGCATTCTCGGAATGCACTCCACGGGATCGGTCAGTTGGTCGGAACTGTACACCAGTCGGTCATTCTGCATTCGCGGCACCGTGGAGAACGTGCAGACCGTGACGAGCTACCAGGTATCGCGCAACGGCACAAGCCTCGGCACTACCACCGCCACCCATTTCCAAGACCATCTGAGCGGCACCAGCACGAACACCTACACGGTCACGGCCAACTGGAGCAACGGCTGCTCCGCCTCCGTGCAACGGACGTTCACCAATGTGACAAACATCACCGCCACACCGGAAGTGCTAGACTTCTTCAGCAACCACGGCTTCGGCACCCTGGTCAAGACTTTCATCGTGGGCGGCAGCGGACTCACCGGCACCATTCAGGCGACTGTCAGCGGGAACTTCCTCATCAGCGTCAACGGGACATCCTACTCCACGAGCGTGAGCCTGCCCTCCTCCGGCGGAACCGTTTACGTGAAATACACCCCCGCGACCCCTGACGGCGAGTACGAAACCGGGCTGGTCACCTTGACCTCCGGAAACCTTTCCGCCACCGTGTCATTAAGCGGACAGACCTCCGACGAGTGCAATCCCCCGCAAAACCTGACCATCGCCCAATCGGGCAACAACATTGTTTTGGGTTGGAACGAACCGGTGACCCCAAGCATCCAACAATACAACCTCTCCTGGCTCAACGACCTTGCTGCTAACTTTTCGATTGGCACCGCCATACAACACTACTTTGTACAGCGGTTCGAAACTTCCGACCTCGCACCCTACCACGGCAAAAAACTGACATCCATCTCCTTTGTCCCCTATCAAACTGCCACCACATACAAGTTGGTGGTGTACCAGGGCGGCGGCTTGAGAGACTCCTACTATCTTCAATCCGGCACGAAAATTTTGGAACAGAACGTGAACCTTTCCACACTGACCAGCAACACCTGGAACACCATCCAACTGGACCAGCCTGTCACCATTGACGCCAGCCAGGAACTTTGGTTCGGCATATACATGGAGGCACCCGCCGGCGGCTATCCCATCCGGTTAGGAACGCCATACGTAGCAAAAAAAGGACTCATCATGAAACACGCCACGTATCCAGACAACACTTGGTATGAACTCGGGAATGGAGGATACAGCTACTGCTTTGCCTTGAAGGCCACTATCGAAGACGTTCCCGTTTTATTGACCAATTATCAGATAGACCGCAACGAAGAGTTGGCAGGCACCACCGGCAACACCTCCTATACCGATCCGGTCATCTACAACGATGAATACAACTACACGGTTTGGGCGGTTTGGAGCAACGGATGTAAAGCACCCGCGCGGGACGTCATCACCGTCAGCGGCCTATGCGACCCCGCAGGAGGTTCCTTTACGGAAACGGCCTGCGAAAGTTTATTCTGGGGAGGCGCAACGCGCACTCAATCCGGCGAATACACCAGCATCCACTATGACAACAACGGATGTCCGATCAGCGACACACTGCACCTGACCATCTACCACGGAACGCACAACGTGGTGACCGAAACGGCCTGCGAAAGTTTTGTATGGCACGGCACAACATACACATCATCAGGAACTTACAACTACAACTACACCAACGAACATGGATGTCATAGCAATGACATCCTACACCTCACCGTCAACCACGGCACGCACAACGTCGAAACCAAATCCGCCTGCGACAGTTATGTCTGGCACGGTGTAACATACACTGAATCCGGCACTTATATCTACGAATACACCAACGCCAGCGGATGTCCCAGTGCGGACACCCTACATTTGACCATCTCGTACTCGAACCACACAGATTTCACAGCCGTTGCTTGTGAAGAATACATCTGGAACAGCGAAACATTCATACAATCAGGTAATTACACACGAACTTTCACAAATATTCACGGATGCGATTCCGTGGTGACGCTGCACCTGACCATCCATCACGGCACCTTCAACGAAGAAAACCAAACCGCCTGCGAAAGCTACACGTGGCACGGTACAACTTATACGACATCAGGTATATACACCTACAACTACACCAATGAACAGGGATGTGTCAGTCAGGATGTTCTAATTTTGACCATCAACTATGGCACGCACAACGTTGAAACCAAATCCGCCTGCGACAGTTATGTTTGGCACGGTGTAACTCGCACCGAATCTGGTACTTACATCTACGAGTACACCAACCCCAGCGGATGTCCCAGCGCTGACACGTTGCACCTCACCGTCTCGTACTCCGACCACGTTGATTTCACAGCCGTTGCTTGTGAAGAATATTCTTGGAACAACGAAACGTTCTCGGAATCAGGTAATTATACGCGCACTTTCACTAACACCGACGGCTGCGACTCCGTGGTGACGCTGCATCTGACCGTCCATCACGGCACCTTCAACGAAGAAAGCCAAACCGCCTGCGAGAGCTACACGTGGCACGGCACAAAATATACGGTATCAGGCACTTACACCTACAATTACACCAACGAGCACGGATGTTCGAGTCAAGATGTCCTGTATTTGACCGTCAACTACGGCACCCACAACATCGAAACCGAAGCCGTTTGCGACAGCTACGAATGGCATGGTGAAACCTACACCGAATCAGGCACTTACACCTACGACTACACCAATGCCAGCGGGTGCGCCAGCACGGACACACTGCACCTGACGGTCTCGTACTCCGACCACGTCGATTTCACTGCTGTTGCTTGTGAAGAATATACGTGGAACAACGAAACATTCTCGGAATCAGGCGATTATACGCGCACATTCACCAACACCGATGGCTGCGACTCCGTGGTGACGCTGCATCTGACCGTCCATCACGGCACCTTCAACGAAGAAAGTCATACCGCCTGCGAAAGCTACACGTGGCACGGCACAACATACACTACATCAGGTGTTTATACTTATGACTACACCAATGAGCATGGATGTGTGAGTCAGGATGTCTTAATTTTGACCGTCAACCGCGGCACGCACAATGTCGAGAGCGAATCCACCTGCGACAGCTATGAGTGGCATGGTGAAACCTACACCGAATCAGGTACTTACACCTACGATTACACCAATGCCGTCGGCTGTGCCAGCACGGACACATTGCACCTCACCATTTGGAACTCCGACCACATAGATATCACCGCTTTTGCTTGCGAAGAATATACTTGGAACAACGAAACGTTCATAGAATCCGGCAATTTCACGCGGACGTTCACCAATGTTGACGGATGCGATTCCGTGGTGACACTGCATCTGACCATCCACCACGGCACTTTCAACGAAGAAAGTCAAACCGCCTGCGAAAGCTACACTTGGCACGGCTCAACATACACGGTGTCAGGTATTTACACCTATGATTACTCCAATGAGCACGGATGTGAGAGTCAAGATGTCCTGCATTTGACCGTCAACTACGGCACGCACAATGTCGAGACCAAGGCCGTATGCAACAGTTTTGTCTGGCACGGCGAAACCCACACCGAATCAGGGACTTACGTTTACGAATACACCAACGCAAACGGGTGTGCCAGCGCGGACACGCTGCACCTTACCGTAAATTCCAGCTATACCACACCGATTAGCGCTGCGATTTGCGAGGGTGGCAGCTACAACTTCTTCGGACAAAATCTTACCACGGCGGGAACGTACACACACACGTTGCAAACCATCCATGGTTGCGACAGCGTGATTTCGCTGACATTGACGGTCAACGATGTCATCAACACACCGATCACCGCTGAAATCTGTGAGGGCGGCAGTTACAACTTCTTTGGCCAGACGCTCGCCACGGCGGGCACATACACCCACACGTTGCAGTCCGTCCTCGGTTGCGACAGCGTGATTACATTGACGCTAACAGTCAACCCCGTCTTCAACACCCCGATTTCCGCTGAAATCTGCAACGGCGGCAGCTACAACTTCTTCGGACAGACTTTGACCACCGCAGGAACCTACACCCACACGTTGCAGTCCATCCACGGTTGCGACAGCGTGATTACATTGACGCTAACAGTCAACCCCGTCTTCAACACCCCGATTTCCGCTGAAATCTGCGACGGCGGCAACTACAACTTCTTCGGACAAAATCTTACCACTGCGGGCACATACACCCACACGTTGCAGTCCGTCCACGGTTGCGACAGCGTAATTACGTTGACCTTGACGGTCAACCCCGTCTTCAACACGCCGATTTCCGCTGCGATTTGCGAAGGCGGCAACTACAACTTCTTCGGACAGACGCTCACCACGGCGGGCACATACACCCACACGTTGCAAACCGTCCATGGCTGCGATAGCGTGATCACGTTGACCTTGACGGTCAACCCCGTCTTCAACACCCCGATTTCCACTGAGATTTGCGAAGGCGACAGCTACAACTTCTTCGGACAGACGCTCACCACGGCAGGCACTTACACCCACACCCAGCAAAGTGTCCACGGTTGCGACAGCGTGATTTCGCTGACGCTGACGGTCAATGATGTCATCAACACGCCGATCACCGCTGAGATTTGCGAAGGCGGCAGCTACAACTTCTTCGGACAAAATCTTACCGCGGCAGGAACGTACACCCACACGTTGCAAACCATCCACGGCTGCGACAGCGTGATCACGTTGACCTTGACAGTTAACCCGATCTTCAACACCCCGATTTCAGCTGAGATATGCGAAGGCGGCAGCTACAACTTCTTCGGACAGAACCTCACCACGGCAGGCACCTATTCCCACACGTTGCAGACCGTCAATGGTTGCGACAGCGTGATTTCGTTGACACTGACGGTCAACCCGATCTTCAACACCCCGATTTCCGCTGAGATTTGCGAGGGCGGCAGCTACAACTTCTTCGGACAGACGATCACCACGGCGGGCACATACACCCACACGTTGCAATCCGTCCACGGCTGTGACAGCGTGATTACGTTGACGCTGACTGTCAATCCCGTCTTCAACACCCCGATTTCCGCTGAAATCTGCAACGGCGGCAGCTACAACTTCTTCGGGCAAAATCTTACCACTGCAGGCACTTACAGCCACACGTTGCAGTCCATCCATGGTTGCGACAGCGTGATTTCGCTGATGTTGACGGTCAACCCCGTCTTCAACACCCCGATTACCGCTGAGATTTGCGAAGGCGGCAGCTACAGTTTCTTTGGACAAAACCTCACCACGGCGGGAACTTACACCCACACATTGCAGTCCGTCCACGGTTGCGACAGTGTGATCACATTGACCCTGACGGTCAACGATGTCATCAACACACCGATCACTGCTGAAATCTGCGAGGGCGGCAGCTACAACTTCTTCGGACAAAATCTTACCTCTGCAGGAACCTACACCCACACGTTGCAGTCCATCCACGGTTGCGACAGCGTGATTACATTGACATTGGCGGTCAACCCCGTCTATAACACCCCGCTAACTGCTGAGATTTGCGACGGCGGCAGCTACAACTTCTTCGGACAAATTTTGACAACGGCAGGTTCTTACACCCACACTTTGCAGTCCGTCCACGGTTGCGACAGCGTGATTTCGCTGACCTTGACCGTCAACCCCGTTTTCAACACACCGATTTCCGCTGAGATTTGCGAAGGTGGCAGCTACAACTTCTTCGGGCAAAACCTCACCACGGCGGGAACGTACTCCCACACGTTGCAATCCGTCCACGGCTGCGACAGCGTGATTACGTTGACCTTGACGGTCAACTCCGTCTTCAACACGCCGATTTCCGCTGAGATTTGCGAAGGTGGCAGCTACATCTTCTTCGGACAGACGCTCACCACGGCGGGCACTTACAACCACACTTTGCAGTCCGTCCATGGCTGCGACAGCGTGATTGCGTTGACGCTGACAGTCAATCCGGTCTTCAACACACCGCTCGCTGCTGAGATTTGTGAAGGAAGCAGTTACGAATTTTTCGGACAGCAGATCACCACTGCAGGCACTTACACCCACACCCTGCAATCCGTCAATGGTTGCGACAGCGTGATTGCGTTGACGCTGACAGTCAATCCGGTCTTCAACACACCGCTCGCTGCTGAGATTTGTGAAGGAAGCAGTTACGAATTCTTCGGACAAACGATCACCACGGCGGGCACCTATTCCCACACGTTGCAGTCCGTCAATGGTTGCGACAGCGTGATTTCGCTGACGCTGACGGTCAACCCCGTCTTCAACACGCCGATTTCCGCTGAAATCTGCAACGGCGGCAGCTACAACTTCTTCGGACAAACGATCACCACGGCGGGCACATACACCCACACGCTGCAAACCGTCCACGGCTGCGACAGCGTGATCACATTGACATTGACGGTCAACGATGTCATCAACACGCCGGTCACCGCTGCGATTTGCGAGGGCAGCAGTTACGACTTCTTCGGACAAAACCTCACCACGGCGGGAACGTACTCCCACACGTTGCAGTCCATCCACGGCTGCGACAGCGTGATTTCGCTGACGTTAACGGTCAACCCCGTCTTCAACACGCCGATTTCCGCTGAAATCTGCGACGGCGGCAGTTATGACTTCTTCGGACAGCAGATCACCACGGCGGGAACCTACACCCACACGCTACAATCCGTCCACGGCTGTGACAGCGTGATTTCGCTGACGCTGACGGTCAACCCCGTCTTCAACACACCGCTCGCTGCTGAAATCTGCGAGGGAAGCAGCTACAACTTCTTCGGACAAAACCTTACCACTACAGGCACTTACAGCCACACGTTGCAGTCCATCCATGGTTGCGACAGCGTGATTTCGCTGACACTGACGGTCAACCCCGTCTTCAACACGCCGATTTCCGCTGAAATCTGCGAGGGCAGCAACTACGACTTCTTCGGGCAGACGATCACCACGGCGGGCACATACACCCACACGCTGCAAACCGTCCACGGCTGTGACAGCGTGATTTCGCTGATGTTGACGGTCAACGATGTCATCAACACGCCGATCACTGCTGCGATTTGCGAAGGCGGCAGTTATAACTTCTTCGGACAGACTTTGACCACCGCAGGAACCTACACCCACACGTTGCAGTCCGTCCATGGCTGTGACAGCGTGATTACATTGACGTTGACGGTCAACCCCGTCTTCAACACGCCGATATCCGCTGAGATCTGCGAGGGCGGCAGCTACAACTTCTTCGGACAAAATCTTACCTCTGCAGGAACCTACACCCACACGTTGCAATCCGTCCATGGTTGCGACAGCGTGATCACGTTGACCTTGACCGTCAACCCCGTCTTCAACACGCCGATTTCCGCTGAAATCTGCGAGGGCGGCAGCTACAACTTCTTCGGACAGACTTTAACCACCGCAGGAACCTACACCCACACGTTGCAAACCGTCAATGGCTGCGACAGCGTGATCACCTTGACGTTGACGGTCAACCCCGTCTTTAACACTCCAGTCACCGCTGAAATCTGCGAGGGCGGCAGCTACAGTTTCTTCGGACAAAATCTTACCACTGCCGGAACCTACACCCACACGTTGCAAACCATTCACGGCTGCGACAGCGTGATCACGTTGACATTGACGGTCAATGATGTCATCAACACGCCGATCACCGCTGCGATTTGCGACGGAGGCAGCTACAACTTCTTCGGACAAAATCTCACCACTGCCGGAACCTACTCCTACACGTTGCAATCCGTCCACGGTTGCGACAGTGTGATTTCGCTGACCTTGACAATACTGAGCGCCGACAGCACCGACTTCACAGAGGTGACCTGCGACAGTTACACGTGGAACGGCACAACCTACACAACAAGCGGCGACTATCCGGTGACACTCACCAACGCCAACGGCTGCGACAGTGTGGTGACGCTGCACCTCACCATCAACCCGTCGTTCGACATCACCGTTTACGACACGGCGGTGCGTCTGCACGAATACACCCTCGGCGACTTCCAAATCACCCCGGAAGAGGCGGGCACCTTCACGTATGACCTCGCCGGCACGACGGCGGCGGGCTGCGACAGCACCGTGCACCTCATCCTCACCGTGCTGAACAACGACGGCATCCCGGTCTTTGAAACGGCAAACGTGGAGATCTTCCCGAACCCGGCGCACGCCCTTCTCAACATCAAAGGCGAGAACATGCGGAGAATCTTAATCTATAACACTGATGGTCAGATAGTTTACTTCACAGACGAGAACATCAACGACCTGCAGCAAGTGGATGTCTCCCGGTATGCTCCCGGACAATATTTCGTGAAAATTATTTTCAACAATAAACAATCTGTCACGAAAAAAGTCGTTGTTAATCGTAAGTGATGTTAACTGAAACCAAAAATCCTATTCACCATACAATATTTATATATATGGCAACAAAAAAATTATTCGTGCTGATCAGCCTTTGCCTCGGATGTCTTCTTCCGACGCAGGCGCAGAAACAGATTTCCGCAAAACTGACCGAAGCCACCGTCTATTTGCGCGGTGCCGCCCTCACCCACACGGCCTCCGCCACGCTCAAAAGCGGCAGTCAGGAGGTCGTCATTGACGGACTGAGCCCCGACATTGAAATCAACAGTCTGAAAGTCAAGGCGAACGGTGTGCTTATTTCCGCCACAGAATTTTCACAAGATTACCTCACGCCACGGGAACAGGCAGCCCACATCAAGAAACTGCAAGACTCCCTTGACCTCTATAAAGAACAGCTGAAAGACGCCCAGAACGAGTTGGAAGTCCACAAACAGCTGCTCAAGCTGGTCACCGACGGCACGCAGAACAACATGAGTCAGAAAGACGGTACCGTCACCATCGCCGACATCAACGCCAACATGGAGTTGTACCGGACCAAAGCCTCCGAACTGCAAAAAAGCATCGACAAGGACAACAAAAAAATCGATAAGTTGAAAGAGACGGTGAATCGGTTGAACAACCAAATAAACCAGGACGAAACGGAGAACATGCAACTCAACGGTATGTTGCGCCTTTCCGTGAGCGTGCCGGAAAACATCACCACCACCTTCACCATCACCTATTTCACCAACCAAGCACAGTGGGTGCCGTGCTACGACATCAACATCCCGTCGATGGACAAATCCATCACGCTGCAGTCCAAGGCGAAGGTGCGTCAGGTCACCGGCCTCGACTGGAACAACGTGAAGCTCACGCTCTCCAACGCCACCCCGAACCGTTCCACCGTGGCGCCGGTGTTCGAGACGTGGTTCTTGAGTTTCCAGAGACCGCAAACCATCGTTGACGGCATGAAAGTCCGCAGCAATTCCGTATCCTACGCAGCTCCTGCGGAGAAAGCCTCCGCAAGCAACTCCATAAACTATACCTATAAATGGGATTCACAAATGACGATGGACGATTTCGTGGAAGTGGAAGACCAGGACATTCAAGTGTCCTTCGCCATTGCCGTCCCATACGATATTCCCGGCAACGGCAAAGAGAAGCTCATCGACCTGAAGAGCTACGACATCAAGGCGGATTTCAAGTACTACAGCATCCCGAAGCTGTCGGACGAAACCTACCTCATCGCCACGCTGTCCGATTACGAAAAGTACAACCTGCTGCCCGGCGAGGCCACGGTGACGTTCAACAACACGTTCGTGGGACGTACGCGCCTGCGCCCGAACGACACGGAGAGCCAGATTTCGCTGACCCTCACCACCGACCCGCGCATCAGCGTGAAACGGGAGAAACAGAAAGACTTCTGCAGCACCAAGCACGTGGGCAACAGCACCACCGTCACGCAATCGTATCTGATCACCGTCAAGAACAACCAAAGCAAGGCGGCGAAGCTGACCCTGAAGGAGCAGTACCCGATTTCCAACGACAAAGACATTGAAGTGAAGGATGTCACGATCACGCCGAAGGCCACCTACGACAAGACCGACATCGGCGTGGTGACGTGGGATTTGGAACTGCAGCCCGGCGAAACGCGCACCTTCACGGTCACCTACACCGTGAAGCACCCGACCGACCGGGACATTGCTTGGTAGTTTGAAGTCAGCAGTTAATCGTTAGCAGTTAAGGGGAATCGTACAGGTTCCCCTTAATTGTTATTGACTGTTTCCTCTTATCAACAAACGACGTTTTATTTTGTTGAAAAAAAATTTCGTAAGGTATTGATTGTATGGAAAAAAAGACTATTTTTGCCGCCAATTTGATTAGGTATGCAAAAAGGGTGCTCTCAAAGCATTTAAGTAGCTGAATATCAGAAAAATATAAAGTAATAAAAAGATAAAAATAACAATGAGTGTAAAACAGAGAAACGCAGCAAACGCGCGTAAAGAAGCAATGAAAACGGTGTACGTGGCCCGATTAGTGGATAATCCGACCTCACCGCGCAAGACCAGAATTATGGCCAACGTGATTCGTGGCAAGAACGTAGATTACGCCATGAACGTGTTGAAATTCTCCCGCAGGGAGTCATCCGAAAAGTTACTCAAGCTCCTGAAGTCGGCCGTGGCCAACTGGCAGGTGAAGAACGAGGGCAAGCGCCTCGAAGACGCCGACCTGTACATCAAGACGATCATGGTGGACGGCGGCAGAATGCTGAAGCGCATCCGCACGGCCCCTCAAGGCCGCGCCGCACGCATCCGCAAGCGCTCCAACCACGTGACCCTGATTCTCGGCGACCGCAACGAGGAGAATGTGCAAGTAGTAAATAATGAAGAATCACAAAAATAATAAAGTAAAGTATGGGTCAAAAAGTTAATCCTATCGGCTTGCGCCTCGGTATTGTAAGAGGCTGGGACTCTAATTGGTACGGCGGCAAAAATTTCGCCGGTAAAATCGTCGAAGATGACAAAATTAGAAAGTATCTGAATGCTAAGTTCTCAAAAGCCGGCATTTCGAAAATCTACATTGAAAGAACCTTGAAACTCGTCACAGTGACCATCAGCGCAGGTCGTCCCGGTGTCATCATCGGCAAAGGCGGCGCGGAAGTGGACAGCGTGAAAGAGGAACTGAAAGTGATCACCGGCAAGGAGATCCAAATCAACATCATGGAGGTCAAACGCCCTGATCTGGACGCCCAACTCGTGGCACAGAACATCGCCCGCCAGATCGAAGGCCGCGTGACTTATAAGAAAGCGGTGAAGACCGCCATCGCCGCCACCATGCGCGCCCAAGCTGAGGGCATCAAGGTGACCGTGGCCGGTCGTCTCGGCGGCGCCGAAATCGCCCGCGCCGAACACTTCAAAGATGGCCGCATCCCGTTGCACACCCTGCGCGCCGACATCGACTACGCTCCCGTGGAGGCTCACACCACCTACGGCTGCATCGGCGTGAAAGTGTGGATCTGCCGTGGCATCGTCTATGGCAAACGCGACCTCTTCGCCAACGAGGCTGCCAAGGACCAACGCCCTGCAGGCGGCGGCAAGAAGATGTTCCGCGGCCCTCGCAGAGACCGCGACGGACGCGACCGCAACCGCAACAACAACAGAAATCACAATAATTAAACCGACGCCAAGATGCCGGTAAATCAATAAATAATCCTTAAAACATTAAAAGCAATGTTACAACCGAAAAAACTCAAATACAGAAGGCCGCAGAAGGGCAGAATGAAGAAGATCACCAAGCGTGGCTCTGAAATCTCATTCGGCTCCTTCGCACTGAAAACGCTGGACCAGTACTGGATCACCGCCCGCCAAATTGAGGCTGCCCGTCAGGCTATCACCCGTGAGATGAAGCGTCAGGGTCAGCTCTGGATCCGTATCTTCCCCGACCGCCCCGTGACCGCCAAGGGTTTGGGTGTCCGTATGGGTAAAGGTAAGGGTACCCCCGAATACTACGCCGCACGCGTAAGCCCGGGCCGCATTCTTTTCGAAGCCGACGGCATCCCGTTGGAAGTCGCCCGCGAGGCTATGAGACTCGGCGCACAAAAACTGCCCGTGCATACGAAATTTATTGTCAGAAGAGATTATTCAGCAGAAATTTAATAGGAGGAGAATAGTATGAAACAACAAGAAATCAACGAACTGACCACCCCCGAAATCCGGGAAAAACTGGCCACCGAGAAAGACAAACTCGTCACGATGCGCCTCAACCACGCCATCTCCCCGCTGGAAAACCCCCAACTGATCAAGGCTCAACGCAGAGACATCGCCCGCCTCTTGACGGAACTGCGCAAACGCGAAATGAACGAGAATAAATAACCCCTATCACTGATAATAATATGGAAAGAAATAACAGAAAAGTGAGAGAAGGCATTGTCGTGAGCGACAAGATGGACAAATCTATCGTCATCAAGGTCGAACGCAAGATGAAACACCCCATCTATGGCAAGTTCCTGAAACGTTCCACCAAATTCATGGCACACGACGAGAAAAACGAGTGCCGTATCGGTGACAGAGTGAGAATTATGGAAACCAGACCTTTGTCCAAGAACAAATGCTGGCGTTTAATTGAAATCGTAGAAAAGGCTAAGTAAAAATTATGATACAACAAGAATCCAGATTAGCAGTTGCGGATAACAGCGGCGCCAAGGAAGTGCTCTGCATCCGCGTCCTGGGCGGCACCAAGAAACGCTATGCCCGCGTCGGTGACAAAATCGTCGTCGCCATCAAAAGTGCCATCCCCTCCGGCCAGGTCAAAGCCGGCACCGTGTCCAAAGCAGTGGTCGTGCGCACCAAACGCCACGTCCGCAGAAACGACGGCTCCTACATCAAATTCGATGACAACGCCGTGGTCCTGCTGACCGCAGCCGATGAGTTGCGAGGCACCCGTATCTTCGGACCCGTGGCCCGTGAATTGCGTGAGAAACAGTTCATGAAAATCGTGTCTTTGGCACCCGAAGTGTTATAATCAAGTCAATAAATCGTTTTTTATACAATTGACAAAGACCAATTGACAAACATTTAAGCAAAAAGAGAAATGAAACTGAAAATCAAAAAAGGCGACACTGTAAAAGTGATTACCGGTGAGTCCAAAGGAACCCAAGGTAAGGTGCTGGAAGTCCTCCCCAAGGAAAACAAAGCCCTGGTGGAAGGCTGCAACATGGTGTCCAAGAGCACCAAGCCCTCCGCGGCTGCACCCAACGGCGGCATCATCCAAAAAGAAGCCCCGATCCACATCTCCAACCTCATGTTGGTTGACGCTAAAGGAAACGCTACCCGCGTCGGTAGAAAGTTGAACGATAACGGAAAATTAGTCAGATATTCTAAAAAGACAGGAGAGGAGATCAAGTAATGTACACACCGAGATACAAAGAAAAATACCAGAATGAGGTTCTTCCCGCACTGAAAGAACAGTTCGGATTCAAATCCGTCATGCGCGTGCCCAGAATCACCAAGATCTGCCTTAACCAAGGCCTTGGCAAATTCGGCATCGCCGACAAGAAACTCATCGATGCAGGCGTGCAGGAAATGACCCTCATCGCCGGCCAGAAAGCCGTCCCCACCAAGTCCAAGAAGGACATCTCCAACTTCAAGTTGAGAAAAGGAATGCCCATCGGCGTGCGCGTGACACTCCACGGCGACCGCATGTATGAATTCCTCGACCGCCTCATCACCGTCTCCATCCCCCGTATCCGCGACTTCCGCGGCATCAGCGACAAAGGATTCGACGGACGCGGCAACTATACGCTCGGTATTCCCGAACAGATCATCTTCCCCGAAATCGACATCGACAAAGTTTTGAAAATCAACGGTATGGACATCACCTTCGTGACGACCGCTCGCAACGACAAGGAATGTCTGGCCCTGCTGAAAGAATTTGGCTTACCCTTCAAAAATCAAAAGTAAGTAATCATGGCAAAGGAATCTTTAAAAGCAAGAGAAATCAAAAGAGCGAAAATGGTCGCTAAGTACGCCGCCAAGCGTGCAGAACTGAAGAAAATCATGAAAGGCGATGATTACGAAGCCAAAAGAGCTGCCGATATCGCACTTCAGAAATTACCCCCGAACTCTAACCCGATCCGCATGCACAACCGCTGCAAGCTGAGCGGACGTCCGAAAGGCTATATGCGCCAGTTCGGCCTCTCCCGTATCGACTTCAGAGAGTTGGCACTCGCCGGCAAGATCCCCGGAGTAAAAAAAGCAAGTTGGTAAACCTAAATGAAGAAGATTAAATTATGAATACCGATCCCATTTCAGATTATTTGACTCGTTTGAGAAACGCCATCCGCGCGCATCACGAAGTGGTCGAAATCCCCGCTTCCAACGAGAAAAGAGCTATAACCAAGATCCTTTTCGACAAAGGTTATATCTTGAACTATAAATTTGTGGATGATACCATGCCCAAAACGATCAAGATCGCTTTGAAATACCATCCCGCAACCAAACAGTCCGCCATCAGCGAGATTAAGCGCGTCAGCCGTCCCGGTCTGCGTAAGTACGTGGGCGTCAACGAACTGCCCTCCGTGCTCAACGGCCTCGGCATCGCCATCATCTCCACTTCCCACGGCATGATGACCGACAAGGAAGCCAAAGCCCAAAACGTCGGCGGCGAAGTAGTATGTTACATCAGTTAATAAGGAGGAACCGCTATGTCAAGAATAGGAAAATTACAAATCGCCATCCCCGCAGGGGTTGAAGTGAAAAGAGACGAGAAGTCCAACATCGTGACTGTGAAGGGCCCGAAAGGCGAACTGCAACAGTATATCGATGAACGCATCACTTTCGAAATTGAAGACGGACACCTCCATGTGAAACGCCCGAGCGACTCCAAACGCGACCGCTCCATGCACGGCCTCTACAGAGCCCTGCTCAACAACATGATCACCGGCGTCTCCCAAGGCTTCTCCAAGAAGCTGGAAGTCATCGGTGTCGGTTACAAGGCCGAAGCCAAAGGCGACCATCAACTCGACATGGGTCTGGGTTACTCCCACAATATCCTGTTCGACTTCCCGAAGGAAATCACCGTGCAGACCATCAATGAGAAAGGTAAAAACCCGATCATCATCCTGAACTGCATCGACAAACAGCTGTTGGGCCAAGTGGCAACCAAGATCCGCTCCTACCGTAAACCCGAACCCTACAAAGGCAAAGGTATCCGCTTCGAAGGAGAGTATGTTAGAAAGAAAGCCGGCAAATCGGCTGAAAAATAATCGTCAAAATTTGATATTATGGCTTACAATAAAAAAGAATATAGAAGAAACAGGATTAAAAACCGTATCCGCAAGATTGTCAGCGGTACTCCGGTCCGTCCCAGAATGTCCGTTTTCAGAAGCAACCGCGACATCTACGTGCAAGTTATTGACGATGAAGCCGGTGTCACTTTGGTCTCCGCATCCTCAAAACTTCCCGATATCGCTTCCCAGAAGATGACCAAATGCGAGAAATCCAAACTCGTGGGCAAGGAAATCGCCACCCGCGCCCTCGCAGCCGGCATCACCGAAGTGGTCTTCGACCGTAACGGATATCTTTATCATGGTAGAGTAAAATCTTTGGCCGACGCAGCCAGAGAAGGTGGTCTTAAATTTTAATTATCAGTACTATGGCTAACGAAAATATCAAGAAAGTAAAAGCAGCTGACCTCGAACTCAAAGAGCGCGTGGTCGCCACAAACAGAGTGACTAAAGTTACCAAGGGCGGACGAATCTTCAGCTTTGCAGTGATCGTCGTCGTCGGTAACGAGAACGGCATCGTAGGCTATGGTCTGGGTAAGGCCCGTGAGGTCTCGACCGCCATCTCCAAAGGCGTGGAAGACGCAAAGAAAAACCTCATCCAAGTGCCCATCCTGAAGGGTACGATCCCCCACTCCGCTGAAGGCAAGTACAGCGGCGCTAACGTCTTCATGAAACCCGCAGCTCCCGGTACCGGTGTCATCGCCGGCGGTGCCATGCGTGCCGTCTTCGAGAGCGTGGGCGTGAAAAACGTGCTCGCCAAGTCCAAAGGCTCCTCCAACCCCCACAGCGTGGTGAAAGCCACCATCGGCGCCCTCGCCAAAATGCGCGACGCCTACACCGTGGCCCAAGTGCGCGGAATCAGCCTCGACAAAGTCTTCAACGGCTAATCTTTTTGAATTACTTCAAATGATCATATCAAGGACTTCCGAAAGGGAGTCCTTTTTGCTGTTGGCTGTTGCGGGCACTTGCGAGAACTTGAAACTTAGACTTAGACTATTGACTTAGACTATTGACTTAGACTATTGACTTAGACTATTGACTTAGACTATTGACTTAGACTATTGACTATTCAAAAAAAATGTATTTTTGCTTGTCACAAAAAAAAGAGAAAGCTATGCGTAAAATTTTGAATTTCTGTTTGTTAATAGCCTTGTTATCCGTATTCGGCGTGGTGTCGGCGCAACATAATGGCAACGGTCCGCGAACACCCCGCACCTCCGTGACAGTCTCGTCAGGCAACCAGCCTTTCTGGCTTTTCATCGACGACGTGCTGCAAAACGAGAACTCGGTTTCCTCAATCAGAGTGGACGCCATCCCGGAAGGGAAACATTATATGCGCGTGGAATTAGACAACGAGAATCACCTCACGATTGGACAATTTGTAACCCTTCAACGCAGAAACACCTACTGGATTGAAAACCAACGCAACCTGTTCGGCCTGTCAGCTGACCGCGGCGCCACAGCCCCTGAATTGGTGGTCTTTTACAAGTATGTGCGGCAAGACTATCCCCACAACAGCTACGGTCCCGCCCGCCCAGAAAACTACCGCCCGGCATGGGATAAACCCGAATACGACAACCCATCACAACAAATCGTGACGGTTCCTGAAGAAACAGTTCCGATGGTCGCCATGTACGACAAAGATTTCCAAATGGCACTGGATCTCATCAAAAAAGAGTCTTTTGAAAACGGGAAAATCACCGTCGCACAACAAGTCGTTGACAACAACTTTCTCAACATCAGCCAAATAAAACAAATCTGCGCCGTTTTCGACTTTGACAAATCCCGACTTGAATTCGTCAAATCCGCCTACCCCAAATGTGTGGAAAAAAACAACTACTACCTGCTGAACAGCGTGTTTGATTTCAGCAGTTCCAAGATGGATTTCGACAAATTCCTGCAATCGCAAAAGTAACAACGCGTATTATGAGCCGAAAGCAACAATATCTGCTGTTGGCCGCCGCCATAGCACTCTTGTGCGCCATCCTATTCTGGCCGGTCAAAAAAGTGGAAAAAGTCATTCCACCCAAAAATGAGATTATTGGGATGCTGCAAGCCCAGTCGCAAATAGCTTCCACAGAGGTGACCATTCGCAAAATGGGCGTTTACGACTCGGAAATGCACCTGGCCACGTTGAACCCCTCCCAATGGAAGCTCGGGAAACGCCTTTGTGTGGTTCCTGTAGATGTGACCATCCGCTATGGTATTGACTTGAAAGAACTGAAAGAGAGTGACATCCAGTTTTTCGGAGAGGATTCCATACTAATACAACTGCCCAAACCGAAAATCATCGACAAATCCTACAACCCGGTCACCAACCAAGACGAAATCGTGGCCCTCTCCACCGGTCTCCGCGACAAAGTGGGCGAAACCACCATCCAACAGATCAAATCCATGGCTTTTGAAGAGGTTATAAACAAAGACCAGGACATTCAACAGCAACTCACCAACGAACTCACCCATAACACCGAGGCAGTTTTCACCTCCTTACTCAACGCTATAGGCCTGCATCCGGTCTTTAAGCAACAGTAAAAACCAGCACTATGAACAAAAAAACATTTATTTTCGCCCTCGTCGTCATATTGCTCGTTGCAGGAATAGTCCTCTGGAGCCGACTCGCACACCGGCAAGACGCAGACGAAATCACGTTGAAGGACACGCCCGCCATCATCGAGGCATCTCGTCCCATCGGCATCCTGTACCTCTACACTACCGTGACGGAAGATTATACGAAAGACGCCTTCTACGGAAGCGGAATCGGCAGTTCAGTGTTTGGCAAAAACAACGGCCTTTTCAAGAGAAAACACGACTGCGTGCAAATTCTCAAACAGCAAGTGAGCCTGACCATGAACCTGGACAAAGTGCGTTACGAACCGCAAGGAAACAGCGACACCGTTTTAGTTTACCTTCCGGACGTGGAATTCACACAATCCACCCTCTCCTCTTGGTTCAAATCGGATGACGAGGATGAGGAGAGCGCCGTTCAATTCGATGCAAAGCCGCTCATTCAAAAAGTGGAGCGGAAAATCAAGAACCGATACGACACCCCCGAAAACCGCACTAAAGCCGAAGAAAAGGCCAAACAAACCATCACGGACTTTCTCAAGCAATGTGGGAAAGTGGCTGTGTTTTGAAGGTTAAAGGTTAAAGGGTTATTAGCTGTTGGCTTCGGCTTTTTTCGGCGGGAAAAGTACTGACAGCAAAATACTGAGGGTCAGAATAGAAACGATGACCACCAACGAGGCGGCGATGCCAATTTCAATCCCGACAAGCGGCAAGAACATCTTCACACCGATGAACGTCAACAGCACGGAAAGTCCGATGCGCAAGTAAGCGAACTTGTCCATGATGCTTTCCAGCATGAAGAACATGGAACGAAGCCCGAGGATGGCGAAGATGTTGGAGAAGAAGACTATATGCGGATCTTCTGTCACGGAGAAAATGGCCGGGATGGAGTCAAATGCGAAAATAATGTCCGAAAATTCGATAATCATCAGCACCACAAACAACGGCGTGCACAGCCAACGACCGTCAACTTTCGTGAAGAAATCGTGACCATGGAAAGAAGAGGTGCTTAATTTCCTCTTTGTCAGAAATTTGACCACAGGATGATTTTCCACATCAATGGTCTCCTTCTTATTCCTGTCGATGAACATTTTTATACCCGAATAGATCAGGAAGGCGCCGAAAATCAGCAATAACCAGTGGAATTTCTGGATAAGTGCGCCTGCCGCGAATATGAATATGAATCGAAGCACGATCGCCCCGAGAATACCGTAAAACAACACCCGGTGATAATACTGCTTCTCCACTCCGAACGAGAGGAATATCATAATCATCACGAAAACGTTGTCAATGGAAAGGGACAACTCGATCAGATAACCGGTGAGATACTCCAGGGAAAGCTGCTTGTTATAACGGTTCACATTCTCATCCCAAGAAAGATTATCGTCATAGTTCACATGATGTTCATACTGGGCATTCTGCTCCATGAAATGATGCTTGTCATGCACATTCACTACCATATCTCCCTGCAAACGGATGAACAGGAAGAAGAGCAATGAAAGCGTCACCCAAACCACCGTCCAACTGGCGGACTCTTTGAATGTCACCACATGATCCTTCTTATGCAATATTCCCAAATCCAGGAACAGAAGGAAGGCGATTACCACGATAAAAATCAGAAGAAAAAGGTTTTCGGTCATTTTTTAATTTATTTTACGATAAATGGTTTTCTTTACATGAACAGCCAACAGCTAATAGCTAAAATCCAATTCTCAAATGTTCGATATATGGTTCTATCTCATTGACAAGCAGATCTTTTTTAATGACAACCTTGTTTTTGTCGAGGAGGAACATGTAGGGGATGGTACGGGTGTCGAAGAGATTGTTGTCATCGATAGTCTGGTCGAAATTCCAACCTTGGATATAATTGGGGTTGGCTTCGGAAGAATGGATGTAGTTGTTCCACACCTGCGGGTCGTCCTCGAAATAGACCATCACAACTTTCAGCTTGCCGGAGGCGATAGCATGGTTAAGTTTCGGATAATCTTTCATTTCGTTGCGCACCTTATGGCAGGTCGGACAAGTGGGATGCTGGAGATAGAGCAGTGTATATTCGCTCTGCACATCGTACATGGAGATGGTGTCTCCGTTGGCAATCACCATATTGAAGTCGGGAATCTTGTCACCGGCGTGGTTTTTGTCGATAAAGCCCAACTCGCGAGTGTAACGACGGGTACGATCCTCGTCTAACTTTTTGTACTGCAACGCATTCTTAAGCATGGCAATATACGTGTGCTCCACTTTGTAAGGAGAAATATTGCGCCCTAACACATACTCCAAAGCATCGAAGAGATATTCGTATGAGGTCTGGTTGACCTTGGCATGGTCGAGCGCGTCCACCACTATGCTGTCATATTCGGGATTGTCAAACTGGTAGATCATGTTACAAAACTCCTTCATTTTATGTTCCACTACCACGGTGTTGAAAATACGCGGATCCTCCCACGCGAAGTTGTCGAAGAAATGCCGGAGGTAGTACTCGTTGAACAATATACGGTCGGATAGCACCTCTTGCGGAGGATCATCCAAATAGGTGGAGGTGGCGACCACCGAGCCCATCAGTGTTCCTTTGTTGGCCACGGCGGTGCTTCTCTGAAACTCGCGCATCTCGGCGTTGATGCGCCGCGCCTGGGCGGACAACGAGTCAACGAAAACCTTGAGCATGTACTGAGGAAGGCTTCTCTGCGCATTCTGGAACTCCATGTTCAACGAGTCCAAGCGCTGATTGAACTTCGTGATGGTGTTCAAATACACGTAATAAGCCGTGTTCTCCTTTGAATTGGCGAAAGTGAGTTCTTCCTCGTCAACCTTTATCAAAAACTTCTGGTTTTTCTCACTCGGGACGAGAAGCACGCCGATGAAGGTACTGTCGCCCAGTATCTCGTACATGCCCGGCTTCAGCGACTCCTTGTCCTGTAACGTCACCGACGGGCCGTACGGTGCACTGAGGTACTTCTTGGTCTGCAACTTCGCTTCGCTCTTCACAAAGACAGAGTCGAAGTCCTTCGCATTCTTGAAATCGATTTGGATGCTCACCTGCGCCATGGAGGCCAGCGCGAACATCAGCACTATTGCGGTTGTGATGGTTTGTTTTATCATTATTCGTTTCTTATTTGATTCTCTTTCTTATGACCAGGGCTCACTGCGTTCGCTCTGGCTGTAGTGTCCCAGGGCTCGCCATCGTATCCCAGGGCTCACTGCGTTCGCCCTGGGTTGACACGTGTCGGGCTTGCAGCCCTCTTGGAATAATATTCCGATATATATCAGGATGATACGTCTCATCATTCTTCATTCTTCATTCTTCATTCTTCATTCTTAATTCTTAATTGTAGAAGTAGTTCGGGAGATCGGAGGCGATGAGGGTGCGCGGGTCGTGGTGCTCCGCGTACGCGTCGCCGGCGGCCCCATGGAGATAGACTCCCAAAAGGGCAGAATGTTCAGGCGCATAGCATTGTGCCAGCAACGAAAGGATCAGTCCGGTGAGAACATCGCCGCTGCCAGCCGTGGCCATTCCCGCATTGCCGGTGGTGTTGAAGAACTGCCGGCCGTCGGGGAACGTCACCACGGTGTGATGACCTTTCAGCACCAAGATGACCGAGTAACGCTGCGCGAACTGTCGCGCCCGTTCCAACCGGTCGAAATCATCGGAAGGTTTCCCTGCAAGCCGCTCAAACTCGGCAAAATGCGGAGTCAGGATACTATAGGGCGGGAGAAACGCCAGCCATGTTTTGTTCTCGGCCAACATGTTCAGTCCGTCGGCATCGATGACAAGCGGCAATTTCACCGTGTCGAGAATGTCCTTCATCGCAGCCACGGTCTGCTTGGAAGTACCCAAGCCGGGACCAAAGGCCACCGCCGTGATGTTTTCCGGCAGCCGGTTCCAGTCGATGCGGCTGACGACCTGTTCGTTTTCGTCGATGTCGTGGATGGCTTCCGGCAGGGAAACGGCGAGGATGTCCTTCACAGATTTCACTGTATGGACAGTGAGTTTGCCGATGCCACCGCGCATGGCCGCCGTGGCTGCGAGCACCGCCGCGCCGGGCATACGGTCGCAGCCCGCCACGAGGAGTCCGTGTCCGAACGTGCCCTTGTGCGCATACGCGGGCAGCGGACGCAGGAGGGCGCGCATGGCCGATTCGATCAACAATGTTCTCGAAGAGTCCAGACCTTCAGGGGCTTCCATCTCAATATCCACAACCTCTACATCTCCTGCAAAGCCACCGTTTTCAGGCAGCAGAAAAGCGGTTTTCATGAACTGGATGCTCAGGGTTTTGTCGGCAACGACCACCACGCTGTTGTCCGGGGTGTGCTGGTCGGCGAAGAGTCCCGACGGCGTGTCAATGGAGACTGTGTAAGCGTCGGAAGCGTTGATGTGGCGGATGACCTCGGCAAAGAAACCGGTGACGGGCTTGTTAAGCCCGATACCGAAGAGCGCGTCCACAATCAGATCGTCCTTCGTCGGTTTCGGCTGGTTGTCGGCGGAAAAGTATATCGTTTTGGCATTATCATACTGAGAGACAAGCTCTTCCCATCTTTTCAATTGGTATTGCATCTCCTCGCTGAACCGGGCGTTTTCGGGTGCGCAGACCACCATGGTGACGTTATTGGAAACATGATATTTCTCCAACAGCTTGACGGCAATCACCACGCCGTCACCGCCGTTGTTGCCAGTGCCAACATAGACATACACGTCTTCCGTCTCAAAGAGTATTGTTTCGTAATACAGTCGATCCGCACATGCACACCCTGCCTGCTCCATCAACTGGAGGGAGGATATGCCGTGCTTCTGCATCGTAAAACGCTCACAATCACGTATTTCCGAAACCATAAACAGTCTATTCTCCTGCATGAACCCTTTATTCCTTATAAAGCGTGCAAAAATATAAAAAAAAGGCGGTTCTCGTAAGATATTTTTCGACAAATCCGTTTTGAAAAATAAAGTCGAGGACGTGATATTTGATAAAAAAAATAGTATCTTTGCAGCGTTTTTAAATCATTTGATAAAAGAGATAATAAACAATTATAAATCAACCTATATTATTCATCAAAACCAAAAAAAAATGAAAAAGATTTTTACCATGTTTTTCGCACTTTTAGCGTTTGCTTTTAGTGCTAAAGCGCAGGTGGTCTTCTCTGAAAACTTTGATTCGGGGATGCCTACCGGATGGACCCAGATCGACGCCAACAACGACAACTATGGCTGGGAGCACAGCTCGAACCCCGCCTCCTATTTCGATGGCGCAGATCTTACGGGTACCGGTCACAACAGCTCCGCCGGCTTCGTTCTCTCCGGCTCGTACAGCAATGTGACGAGCCAAGCCATCACTCCTGACAACTGGCTGATCACCCCCACCATCACCCTCACCGCCAACTCCACGCTGACGTACTGGGTGTGTGGACAGGATGCCAGCTACGCTGCCGAGCACTACGGAGTGTACGTTACCACGGGCTCCGGCACGACCACGTCCGAGTTCACCCTCCTTTATCAAGAGACTATTGACGCCAACGGCGGTGCCAAGGTCCAAGGTGCCTGGAAGCAGAAATCCATCAACCTGTCCAGCTACACCGGCCAGACGATCCGCATCGCTTTCCGTCACTTCAACTGCAACGACCAGTTCGTTCTCAATTTGGACGACGTCGAGGTCTTTGCACAACCGACCAATCCGACCATCACCGTCAATCCTACGAGTGTTGATTTCGGCTCAACTGCTGTCGGCATCAGCAAAAACGCCTCTGTGGACATCACCACTTACAACCTCACCGCAGCGGTGACGGCCACCACGACAGCCCCGTTCAGCGTTTCCGCTGACGGCACCACCTACGGCACCACCGCGAGCGTGGCAGCCACCGGCGGCACTCTTTATCTGCAGTACACCCCCACCGCTACAGGCACCAGCAACGGCACCGTGACCCTTGCCTCCACTGGCGCAACCGATGTCACCGTCACCCTGACTGGCAGTGCTATCGAATGTTCCACCACTCTCCCCTACAGCTACAGCTTCGAGAACGATGGTGCCAATCTTTGTTGGACGGTCATCAACAACAACAACGACAACTACACCTTCACACTCAATTCTGCAGACAGTCTTGCAGAGTATCATTGGAACTCAAGCGCCAGCGCCGATGACTGGTTGATTTCCCCTGCCTTCACGCTCACGGGCGCACAGTTCTGCTACTTCGACTACTACGCCTCCTCATACTATCCTGAAAAATTCCAAGTCTTTGCCATTGACGTGAACAACAACAATACCCCTCTCACGGGTATCATCACGGCCAACTCCGGCACCTACGAGACCCAAGTCGTTGACCTCACCTCCCTGACCGGCAACTATCGTATCGGCATCCATTGCGTTTCCGATCCTGACCAATTCTACTTCAGAGTCAAGAACTTCAACGTCAGCAACAATCCTCCTGCCGCTAACATGACGGTCAGCGAAACCGCGTTGGATTTCAGCACAATTGCTTTAGGTAGCACCACCACCCCCAAAACAGTTGTAATCAGCACCCTCAACGTAAACGAGGCAATCACCCTAACCACTGCCGCCCCGTTTGAAGTTTCTCTTGATGGAACCTCTTTCGCCGCTACCCAAACCATTCCCGCCAATGCCTCCATGGTTGTTAACGATACCGTTTACGTGCGTTTCGCTCCCACGGCCGTCGGCACCTTCAACCAGAACCTCACCATCAGTATCACCGGCCAGAACGCAACAGTCGCCCTGACTGGAGCTGCCGCCGACTGCTCCGGCAACATTTCCACTTTCCCGTTCCTCTATGACTTCAACACTGGCATCTATCCTCCCATTTGCTGGGGCTACAACAATGCTGACAACTACGACAGAGCAACCGTTGACGCCAACGCCGGCGACTATGCCTTGTACGTTAGCGGCATTGACATGCTTGTCACCCCCGAAATCAACAGCAACAACCCGATGGCTGTGATGTTCGGTTATCGTAACTATCTGGGCAGCAACTATGATGACAATCACACATCTTTCCGTGTCGGTTATTCCACCACGAATGACAACGCTTCCAGTTTCACATGGATGACACCCGTCACCATAGACGATTATCCTGAAGGAGACGAACTCTTCGCCACCTATTCTGCAAACATCCCCGCCAACACCAAGTATGTTGCCATTGACTTCACCGCCTTTGGTTCCTACTATGACGGATACTACGAAGACGTGGTTTACATTGACAACTTCAGACTCCTGACAGACGCCACCATGCTGGTTTCTCCCGAAAGCATAAGCTTCGGTAGCATAATCTTTGGTGCCTCCCCTGTCGTGAAGACAGCCAATGTCACCACCGCCCTGCTGACCAGCGACATTAACGTGACCGCTCCCGCCAACTTTGAGGTTTCCGCTAACGGCGCTTCCTACGCTGCTACCGCTACCCTGCCTCAGGCCGGCGGCACGCTCCATGTCCGTTACAACCCGACCTCGACCGGCAGCCATAACGGCACCATCACGTTGACCTCCGGTTCTTTCACCAAGACCATTACTGTTTCCGGCAGTGCAATTGATTGCTCAGGTGCCCAAAGCCTTCCGTTCGTAGAGAACTTTGACAACGGAATGCCCAATTGCTGGATGATTCTGGATGAAGACGGCGACGGCTATTCCTGGGAAACAAGCGATGCCCCCGAGTCCTACTTCTCTTCAAGTGTTGATCTCTCTGGCTCAGGTCATAACGAATCCTATGGCTATATCATGTCGGGTTCTTACAGCAATGTCAATGGTGTTCTAAATCCTGACAACTGGTTAATCACGCCGGCCCTGTCTATCCCGTCGGAAGGTGCTACGCTGTCATTCTATGTTGCCGCTCAGGATGCAAACTATGCGGCAGAGCACTACGGTGTCTATGTCTCCACAAGCGGCACGGCTCCGGCCAACTTCACGCTCCTCTATGAGGAAGACCTCGATGCCGACGGCGGTCCCCGCGCGCAAGGTACTTGGAAGCAGAAAACGGTCAATCTGGCCAACTATGCCGGTCAGACGATCCACATCGCTGTCCGTCACTTCAACTGCACCGACATGTTCCTGCTGAACCTTGACGACTTCACCGTTACCGCAGGCGTGGGTGTTGAGAATTTCGATATTGACAACACTGTGTCTGTGTACCCGAACCCTGCCACCAATGTGCTGAACATCAACGCCAACAGCAACATCAACCGCGTTGAGGTTTACAACATGATGGGCCAGATGGTCGGCATGTACGAGGCCAACGATGTGAACACCCAAATCAACACCACGGCTTTCGCCAACGGTGTCTATACGGTGAAAATCGCCACCGAGAACGGCACGACGACCAAGAAATTCACGGTCGCCCGCTAATCTCCCGGATTAACATCATCCTACAAGATCCCGGACCGAACGGCCCGGGATTTTTTTTTACGGTAACCAAATGCATTTTATGATTCACTCATTTCATTATTTGCTCATTTCATTCGCTTATTTGACCCAGGGCTCACTGCGTTCGCCCTGGGCTGACACGTGTCGGGCTTGCAGCCCTCTTGGAAGGGGTTTTATGTTTTTTTGCGAAATCGGGTGCGATTGGTCGGTTGGTGAAATTTTGATTATTCGGTCGGGTTAAATGATTTTGGATGTTTTTTGCAATTTCCGATATATATTTGGTAATTTGGGTTTTATTTTTAACATACTGCAAATCAATAAATTAACACACCATTTTATTATTTTAATGATTATATTTGCGGCAAAAAAACGTTATGGCACAATCATTATCAAAAATCCTCTTACATGCCGTCTGGTACGGTGATTAAACACGAATCCACAAAAAATTCCGTTGCCCGCACAGTCGGTGCGGGCAACCCAAATTCCCCTTCTTTTTAAGAAGGGGTGCCCGTAGGGCGGGGTAGTAATATTAAACATCATAATTCCTTTTGAAATAATTTATGACCATCATCAACGGCATCGGAATCAAAGACCACTACGTCCACAATCTCCCTGCAAACAGGGAGCTCTCGGGCTACGCACATGAGAATCGTAAGGCAGGGGACCTGGCCGAAATCGCATTCTGGTTACAAGTCCACAAGAAAATGTTTCACAGACTTGATTTTGACAGACAGAAAGTTATCGGCAACTATATCGTTGACTTTTTCGTAAAAAGGCTTGGGCTCGTGGTTGAGATAGACGGGGGCTCGCACAATGAGAAAGCAGACTATGACGCACAACGAAATACCTATCTGAAAGGACTTGGACTGAGAGTTTTCCACACAACTGATTTCGATGTACTCCAACACATAAACATTGTATTGGAGAATTTGAGGAAATTCATTATTGAGAATTATGAGCACGAGAGCGTTGAATAAGAACTGAAGAATCCTGCGGATTCTTGATTTTACAAGGATGGCCTATCGGCCAATTGTTTATATTACTACCCCGCCTGGCGGCACCCCTTCTTAAAAAGAAGGGGAATTTCCCCGCGCCGGTACGATGTACCGGCACGGAAAATATGTCGTACGCAGATTTTAATCAATTTAACTGAACGAAAGAGAATATTGCATCCGGAATAATCCAACGTTATGAAAACACCAGCGGGCAACATCAATGTTTCATTCCATGCTCCCTCAAAATGTTCAAAAAAAATGAAAAAAACAAATTCATCCAAAATCAAAAAAAATATATCTTTGCAGATTGATTAAATTGTGCCGGTAATATCACGTGTTATCGGCCAAAAATAACTAATATTAGGCAATCATCAACAAAAACAAGAGACATATAAGATGAGTTATATCGCATTTGACAAGGAAAAATTAGTGAACATCAACTTCGCGAAGGAGCGTGAGATCCTGCGGTGCAGCCGCAGCGGCGCCTTCGCTACCACCACCCTCTGCGGCCTCAACACCCGCAAATACCACGGCCTCTTCATCGTGCCGCAGGACAACTTCGGCGGCGAACGCCACCTGCTGGTCTCCGGCATCAACGAGAACATCGTGGTCAACGACATGGATTTCCACCTCGGCATCCATCAGTACAAAGGCAAGGTCATCGACCCCAAAGGCAACAAATACCTGCAGCATTTCTCCGCCGACAGCGTGCCGGTCTACGACTACCGCGTCGGGAAGTTCAACTTCCAGAAGTCGATGCTCTTCCAGCACGACGCCGACCGCATCATCATCAAATACACCTTCCTCGACAAGGAGGACAACATAGCCCTGCAGGTGGAGCCGCTCCTGGCCTTCCGCAACATCCACCAGCTCACACACGCCAACAGCGACGTGAACACGGATTTCCAAACCGTGGACAACGGCGTGGGCTTCTGCATGTACAACGACTACACCCCGGTCTATTTCCAATTCTCGGAACCGATCGTGTACCAGCATCACCCTGACTGGTATTACAATATAGAATATGAAGAGGAGCTGAAGCGCGGCTACGAAGGCCACGAGGATCTCTGGCGTCCCGGCACCCTCACGGCGAAGGTGAAGGGCAAGGACCTGTACCTCACCATCGGCACCGAGCCGATGAACCCGGCCGAAATCGCCAAGCTTTACACCTCCGAGGCGAAGAAACGCACTCCGCGCTACAATTTCGCCAGCTGTCTGAAGAACGCCGCCGAGCAGTTCCTCGTGCAGCGCAACGGACGCACCGACATCATCGCCGGCTACCCGTGGTTCGAACGCTGGGGCCGCGACACCTTCATCGCCCTGCCCGGACTCACCCTCGCCATCGGAAAGACGGCCCTCTTCGAGGAGATCGCCGACTCGATGGTTGCCGACCTCAAAGACGGACTCTTCCCCAACATCGGCACTGGCGACTCCGCCGCCTATAACTCCGTTGATGCCCCGCTCTGGTTCATCCGCGCCCTGCAGATCTACTTCGAGCACGTCGGCAAACCCAAGAAACTCTGGACTAAATACGGGGATGTGGTTAAACAAATCCTCGGCGCATACCGCGACGGCACGATGAACAACATCCGCATGTTAGACAACGGGCTGATTTACGCCGGCGGTCCCGGCCTCGCGCTCACCTGGATGGACGCCGTGGTTGATGGTCGCCCCGTGACACCGCGCACCGGCTGCCAGGTGGAGATCAACGCCCTCTGGTACAACGCCATCAAGTTCGGCCTCGACCTTGCCCGCGTGAGCCACGACAAGACCTTCATCGCCGACTGGGAACCCGTCGTCGCCGACTTCCCCAACGTCTTCAAAGACACCTTCTGGTCGAAGGAGATGGGCTACTTGGCAGACTATGTCGATGGCGAGTACAAGAACTTCCAGGTTCGTCCCAACATGCTCATCGCCGCCTCCCTGCCTTTCGCGCCCATCAGCGAAAGACTCAAACAGCTGGTGCTGAAACGCGTCACCGAGGAGTTGTTAGTCGATAAGGGCATCCGCACGCTGTCTCCCAAGGATCCCGAATACAAGGGGCACTACATGGGCTCGCAGGCCGAGCGCGACGCCGCCTACCACCAAGGCACCGTGTGGCCGTGGCTGCTCTTCCCCTACACCGACTGCTTGATGCATGTCTATCCCGAAAGCGCCCCCGAGGTGCTCAACCGGATCCTCTACCACTTCGACGGCTGCATGACCTCCTACGGTGTCTCGACCGTCGCGGAGATCACCGACGGCGACCCGCCGCATAAACCCAACGGCTGCATCTCGCAGGCTTGGAGCGTCGCCGCACTGCTCTACATGAAATGGAAAATCGAACAAGTAAAAAAATAGAAAACAAAACGCACTACTATGGCCATAAAAGTTTTAATGTTCGGATGGGAATTTCCCCCTCACATCTCGGGAGGGTTGGGAACCGCCTGCTACGGCCTCACCAAGGGCCTCGCACTCAACGGTGTCGAAGTGACTTTCGTCATGCCCAAGGCTTCCGGCGACGAGGACCTCACCTACGTCAAGATCGTGAACGGCAGCGACGTGGAAGTCGATACACGCACTTCGGAATACTTCCTTCACTCCGGCCAGACCTCCTATATTCAAGTGAACAGCAAGCTCATCCCCTATGTTGGTTTGGACGACTACTATAATGTCATCAGCCAGATGGAGAGCGGCGTGTTTGAATCAACCTCCAACGAAAAGCGGAAATACGTCTTCTCCGGCAAATACGGTCCCAACCTGATGCAGGAGGTGAACCAATACGCCAACATCGCGGCGGAAATCGCCAAGCACGAGGACTTCGACCTGATACACGCCCACGACTGGCTGACCTACCGCGCCGGCATCGCCGCCAAGCGCGCCTCCGGCAAGCCGTTGGTGGTGCACATCCACGCCACCGAGTTCGACCGCACCGGCGAGAACTACAATGACATCGTCTATGGCATGGAGAAGGAGGGCATGAGCGCCGCCGACGCCGTCTGCGCCGTGAGCGACCTCACCCGCAACATCGTCATCAACAAATACGGAATCCCCGCCGAGAAGGTCTTCACGCTGCACAACGCCGTGGAGCCCAACGAGAAGAAGGTGGAGCGCGAGAAGTTCGTCACCGAGAAGATTGTCACCTTCCTCGGCCGTGTCACCTTCCAGAAAGGCCCCGACTACTTCGTGGAAACCGCCAAGCGCGTGATGGAGAAAGACCCCAACGTGCGCTTCGTACTGGCCGGCGACGGCGACATGATGTCACACGTCATCGAGCGCGTGGCCGAGCTGGGCATCTCCGACCGGTTCCATTTCACCGGGTTCCTGCGCGGTGACGACATCAACAAGATGTTCGGCATGAGCGACGTCTATGTGATGCCCTCGATTTCCGAGCCGTTCGGCATCTCTCCGTTAGAGGCCATGCGCGCCAAGGTGCCCGTGGTCATCTCCAAGCAGTCGGGCGTCTCCGAGGTGCTCACCCACGCCATCAAGGTCGATTTCTGGGACATCGACGCCACCGCCGACGCCATATACGGGCTGCTCCACTACCCCGCCCTCTCCAAGCTCTTCGCCGAAGAGGGTGCCGCCGAGGTCGATAACCTCAAATGGGAATACGTGGCCAAGAAATTAGTCAAGATTTACGAAAAAACGTTGCATTATGAATAAGATATGTTTCCATTTTCAGATTAGTCAGCCGTACCGTCTCCGCACGTACCGGTTTTTTGACATCAACCAAGACCACCACTATTTCGATGACTACCAGAACCAGTATCTGACGAAGCGTCTGGCGGATCGTTGCTATCTGCCGGCCAACCGGATGCTGTTGGAGCTCATCAAGCAGAACCCCGACCAGTTCCGCTGCAGCTTCAGCATCTCGGGCAGCTCCATCATGCTGTTCAAGAACTACTGTCCGGAGGTCATCGAAAGCTTCAAGGAGCTGATCGCCACCGGCTGCGTGGAAATCACGGGCAGCACCTACACCCACAGCATCGCCTCGCTGCACGGCGAGAGCGCCTTCATGGAGCAGGTGCGCCTGCAGGAAGAGCTGCTGATGGAGACATTCGGTGTGAAACCGGTCTCCTTCTGCAACACCGAGATCATCTACTCCGACGAAATCGGCGAATGGCTCGGCAAGGCCGGCTACCGCGTCATCCTCACGGAAGGCGCCCGCCACATCCTCGGCTGGAAGAGCCCCACGTATCTCTACTGCAACCCTTACCAGACCGACGTGCGCCTGTTGCTGCGCTCCTACCAGCTGTGCGATGACATCACGCTGCGCTTCGCCGACCAGGGTTGGGACCAGTACCCGCTGACCGCCGAGAAGTACATGCGCTTCCTCGACAACGTGAACACCGAGAGCGACACCCCGCTCATCAACCTGTTCTGGGACTATGAGACTATCGGCGAGCACTACACCGCCGACACCGGCATCTTCGACTTCTTCAAATCCTTGGTCACTGCATTGGGCAACCACGAGAACTACACGTTCATCACGCCCAGCGAGGCCGTTGATTTGGACCTCAGCCCTGCCACCATGCACGCACCGTGGCCCATCTCCTGCTCCGGCGAGGAGAAGGACACCAACGAGTGGCTCGGCAACGAGCTCCAGCAGGAAGCTTTCAACCAGCTCTTCAAACTGGAACCGCTCTATCAGAAGTCCGACAATCTGGAAGCCAAGCTCAGCTGGCTGCGTCTACAAGCCGCCGACCACTTCAACTTCATGAGTTCCAAATGGTTCGGCCACCGCTTCGTGAAACGTAACTTCGAGGTCTATTCCTCCCCGTATCAGGCGTTCATCAACTACATGAACGTGCTGAACGATGTGAAACTGCAATTGGAAGGTTAAAAAGTTGAGACTTGAGACTTAAGACTTGAGACTTAAGACTTGAGACTTGAGACTTGAGACTTGAGACTTGAGACTTGAGACTTGAGACTTGAGACTGTTTTCAATAAGGGCTGCAAGCCCGATACGTGTCAACCCAGGGTGAGCCTCAGCGAGCCCTGGGATTTTAACACCAGAACAATGCTATTAAACGACTTACAGCAATACCAAATCTACCTCGCCTCGAAATCCCCTCGCCGGAAAGAGCTGCTGGCGGGCATGGGTGTGGACTTCGAGGTGATGACGACCGATGTGGAGGAGACCTACGACCCGTCATGGTCTCCCGAGCAGATCGTGATGCACCTGTCGCGGCTCAAGCTGTCGCCCATCGACATGGCGCAGTACGACCCGAAGACCCTCTTCATCGCGTGCGACACCATCGTGGTCGTGGGCGGCCGGATCATCGGGAAGCCCAAAGACGAAACCGAGGCCCGGAAGATGCTGCACGCCCTTTCCGGCAACACGCACACGGTCTATAGCGGGCTGACGGTGGCCACGCCGCAGGAATCGCTGACCGACTACCGCGCCACGGAGGTGGTCTTCGACGAACTGACCGACGAGATGATCCAGTACTACATCGACACCTACAAGCCCTACGACAAGGCGGGTTCCTACGGGGTGCAGGAATGGATCGGCTACGTGGGCATCCGCGAAGTGCGGGGCTCCTACTACAACGTCATGGGCTTGCCGACGCGGTTGTTGTGGGAGATGCTGGAAGACACCTTATTAAGGATTAAGCTTTCTTATTTGCGATAAAGGTATTGCAGAACCTCAGCCGCGAACAAACGAAATTCACGATTAAAAAAATACAGAGCAGTATTTTGATATTAAAAAAAGTGTATTTTTGCAACCCTAGAACCCGCCAAGCCTCTCTACGATGCTCAAATGTGCGGGTCGTTTTTTTTTAGTTGAAAACAATGTTTAAATTATGGAAACGAAAATACCTTACGGAAAAACTTTTAAGACATCCTCAGAACTTGTAAATCTCTTAAAATCAAGAGGTTTGTTGATTTCAAACCCTGAAATGGCAGCCAAATATATTGAAAACATTGGCTATTACCGGTTGTCTGCATACATGTATCCATTACTGCTAAAGCCAAAGACAAATCATCGTTACAAAGCAGGCACATCATTTGACCAAGTATTGATGTTGTACCGTTTTGACAAAAAGTTGCGCATTTTAATTTTCAACGAAATCGAAAAAATCGAAATCGCAGTGCGCTGTGCTATTGTTGAATCAGGATGTAAATTCACAAACAATCCCTTTTGGATGACAGATCAAACGAATTTCAAAGATATTACAAAATTTAATCACACATTAGCCCTAATAGACTCAGAAGTCAGCCATTCTCGAGAAGAGTTCATGGCACATTTTAAACAGAAATATAATGAAAAACACCCACCCGCATGGATACTTTCTGAAATACTTCCTTTCGGAGTGCTCACAAGCATCTACAGCAACATAACAAATATGCGATTGAAGAAATGCGTGGCTCAAAGATTTGGACTTCAAATTTCTCCTTTTGAATCTTGGATAACGATAGTGACTCTGACTCGCAACGCTTGCTGTCACCATGCGCGTGTTTGGAACAAGCGCAATTCAATTCGACCAACACTGCCTAATCGTTTATCTAACCCTTGGATAATCAGAAACACCGATCCTCTTCGGATTTACTTCAACCTTTGTATCATCAAGTATTTCATCAATATAATATCTCCAGATAATGACATGGTGCAGAAACTCAAATCCCTTTTGTCAGATTATCCCAATGTTGACCCCACCGCCATGGGATTTCCGAATAGATGGGAGGAAGAACCGCTATGGTGCTGCCTCCGCGATTAAATTCTGCATTCTTAATTCTACATTCTACATTACAAAAGGGCGTGCCAGTGCTTTTTTCCGCAGGCCATCAAATCTGCGGGGAAGGAGTTGCTAAAACGCGTACCCAATGGCCAGTTTCAGGCCGTTGGCAAGACGCAAACGATGCGGATTGTGCATCCATTCTGAGTTGATGACCCGACCCTGCGCGTCACTGCGCGTGGGATCGTAAATCGGCAACGCCCAGTCCACACGGATGACGAAAAAGTCGAAGTCCAAGCGCAAACCGACACCGACATCCACGGCAAATTCCTTATAGAATCGTTTGAACGAGAACTCTGCACCCGGCATGTCTTCGCTTTTCCGCGCCAACCAAATATTGCCGGCATCCACGAAAATACCGTATTTGAACGACCGATAAAGCGTCCCCCTATATTCAATATTAAATTCCATCTTGATGTCGCCGGTGTAAAGCGTGTCGCTGCCATGCACATAGCTGCCCGGACCCAGGCCGCGGTAGCCCCAACCGCGCATACTGCTGCTGGTGCCTAAATAGAAACCTTTTTCGTACGGGATGCAGGATCCCATGTCCAAAGGAATCATAATTCCCATGTCAGCACGCATCGCGAACGCATTGTTGTTGTTGATGGTGAACGTGTAATTCCACAGCACATTCAGTTTCTCAAATGTGGAATAATCATAACCCAATGTGTCGAGACGATTCTTACCAAGCGTCCAGCGCTCGTTTGGTGCGAATATCGCGTTCACCCCCTTGAGCAACAGTCCTGATGATTCAAGACTGACATTCAGGTGCATATTGTGCCGTCTGGATTCCACAAATTTCGGAATCAGGAAATTGAAGGTATATTTGGCGGACAGCAATAAAAACTTGCCGAACTTGTGCTGGTACGACACCGGATACGAATCGTAATTCAAGAGGCGGGAGTAACGTTTGTCGCTGTTGTTGATGGTGCTGACATCGATCGGGCTGACGCTGTGCGACATGTAATACGACGGCGCCCAACGGTATGTCAGGGCGGTGTTGTACATCAGCCGGTGATACAGACCCGAATAGTTGACCCCGAACGTGACGGCGGTGCTTCGCGACACGGAATTCTCGCTGACGTGGCGGTTGAACAGGAACAGCCGGTTAGGGAACTCCAACGACGCCGAAAGACCAAATTCCGGATAGGAGTACGTCTTGTTGTGATGGAACAGGTTATTCAACGAATAGTAGAAGTAACCACCTGACAGATTGATATTTAGATGCTCAGCACCCCTAAACAGGTTTCTATTGGTGTACGTCAGCGAAACGGCCGATTTATCGTTTCGAAGCTCAATCTGACCGCCCGCCACATGCTGTTTCTTCCGGATCATCGAATAAACCACGTCAAGATAGCCGATCTTGTTGACCGTATCCAAAAGGGATTCGTTCTCGCGAAAGGTGATGCTGGTGTAATCGAAATTGTCCAAGCTGCTCAACGCCCGGCTACTGAGGCCGCGCATCTGTTGGGTGTAAGGGTTTCCGCTGCGCGTATAGATGGCGTTCGAAAGCACCTTGTAGGAAAAATAAGGCTTCGAAATCCGATTGTCTATCCGCTCCTCGATGAAATAGTAATTGGCGGTGTCACTCCGCGTTTTCAGCTGGTAATAGTTTGTGTCATAGACAGGTGTGCCGATTGTCAGCGACTGCGCGTCCGGGTTCACGTAAACATCATTGAAATAATATTTGTACAAATACCTTGATGCGTTTTCGTTCTGCGGTATGTTGATCATGATGGTGATTCCCACCGACTTAGGATCATTGCCCAAACTGTCGGGGCTGTCGTATTCCACTTCGCAGTGAATGAGCGACTTCTCCACGTAATAGTAACCCTCATTGCGGATCAGGTTAATGATGCGCGTAAGTTCATCGCTTATAAGTCTTTCATTGTATTGCATCCCCTCATAGAGGACTGATTTCCGTTGGTTGAGCACCACAATCCGCTTGTACTCCTGGATAGGGATGTCATAGCTGATGCGGCTGATGGTGTAAGGCTCGTACGCCGTGACGAGATAGTTCACCGCGGCTTTTTTGGCTTTCTTGCCAATATATTTCACACGATAGTCCACCTCCGAATCGAAATAGCCGAGCTGCTTCATCACGATTTTGAGTTGGTCGATGGATTTGACGATTTCGGCGGTGTCGAGCAGAGCCGGTGCCTCGCCCACCCTTTCGCGCAGAAACTTACGGAATTTGCCGTCTTTCGTCTCCCCCTTTTTGTTGTAAGTGGGCTGACCGAGGTCGTAAAACACCGTTTTCACCCGGAACAAGTCCATGAATTTCTTGTTGGTGACCGGGCGCACGTATGTTTTCAGGTTGTCAAAATCAGGACTTTTCGCATCTTTCACTTTCACCTCGTTCTTCACCAGCATGGTCTGCCCTTCCGGGAGATGCCTGACAGAACTGCACGAATACAGGCATATTCCACTGATAATCAAGAACAAGAAAGTACGGATGCTATGCCTCATGTTTCGTGCGGGAATGGAAGATGTACTCGATGCACAGGATGACGAACACAGAAAACACGATGTTTCCAAGAATGACGAGGACTGTGTGACCGAAATTCCGGAAGGTACTGGTTTCCAACAGCACATAGGTCACCTCGTAAATCGCCGTGAGGATGAGGGTGTAAAGGAAAATCCACCGGAAATCCTTGACACCGGGCACTGGGCGGTTGATGTTTTCGAACTTGACGTTATTGCTTCCGTCCAGCCTTTTGACGATATACGGACGGAGGAACATCATCAGCGTGCACGCGAACGAACCGGCGCCGAAGGTGTGCGCAAAGGCATCCACCACGAAGCCAGTGACGAAACCGATAACATACTGCACCGAAAGCGGCAGCTCCAACGGCAGGAGGAACAAAGCCAGAAGGAACAAAGCCGGATTCATATACCCGAAAAGACAAATATGCTGGCAAACGGCAATCTGCACCACCAGCAAAATCAGGAATCTCAAGATGTTTGAAACAATGTTATTCATCCTTGAAATTGGCTTTTAGGGAATCGATTTCAGATTTGAAGAGATTTTCAACCAGATATACTGTGTAAATATCCGTATATTGGGTAGCCAGTTTCACCTTGATGGTGAGGAAGCTGGCATTGTTGCCCACCTGCACCTCTTTCACCGTGCCGATGAACAACCCTTTGGGGAATATGTTGGAGTATCCGTTGGTGTACACGGAATCGCCGATGTTGATTTCCGAATGCTGCGGGATGGCCTCCAAATATGCGACGCGAGGGTCATCGCCCTCCCAGATGATCGTGCCGTTCTGGTTGGCAGGAGTCACCACTGCGCTGATACGGGACTCGGGGTGCAGGATCGGGCGCACCGTGGCGAAATTCGTGGAAACGTCCGTCACAACCCCCGCCACACCGTCGGGCGACAGCACCGCCATGTCACGCTCGACACCATCGTTCGAACCCTTGTCAACGATCATGTAGTTGAACGCGCGGTCCGTGGTGCGGAAAATCACGTGCGCAAACGTGTAGTCGTACAAGCGCACCTGCTTGCGGTTAACGGAGTCGGGCTTGCTCATCTCCGTCAGCGTGGTGTCCACCTTTTCGAGGAACATGTTGTCGCGTTCGCGCAAGAGCTGGATGTTCTGCTGCACGAGCGACTCGTTCTCCGAACCGAGATGGAAACGGTGCACCATACCCGCACCGCTCTTCTGAATCGGTCCGACGACGCTCTGGACAAATCTTGCCAATCGATAATTATTGAAAGACAACGACTTGCCTAACATCACGATACTCAGAATCAGAAGAACGGCGAGTACGATGATATGAAATGCCTTCTTGAAAAATTCTACAAGATTATTCATCAGGCAAAGGGAATACTATTTCTTTTCAGCGAGTTCGCGACCGGCCTTCATGCAGGCGAGGTTGACGTTCACGATATCCTCACCTTTGCGGGCGAAGTTCTCGCGGACGGCATTCTCGATTTCCTCGTAAGGCAGCTGCAGATACGGGGAGGCGGCACCCAGAATCACCATGTTGGAGGAACGGGCGGAGCCCAGATCCTTGGCGATTTGGTCGGCGTTGATGGCCACGCAGTTCTGCACCTTCGCCAACTCGGCCTTCAAAGCGTCGAAGTCGGGATAGTTCGGGATGTTCACGAAGGGTTGGTCGTTGGTGATCAACCAGCCGTCCTTCTTCAGCCACGGCAGATAACGCAACGACTCCATCGGCTCCACGGAGATGATCATGTCGGCCTTGCCCAGCGGGATAAGGTCGGAAGCGATGGGTTGGTCGGAAAGACGGAAATGGGACTGCACATCGCCGCCGCGCTGGCTCATGCCGTGCACCTCGGCCTGCTTCATGTACATTCCTCTTTTGATGGCGGCAGCGCCCACAATCGTGGCGATGGACAGGATACCCTGACCGCCTACACCTGCTAATATGATGTCTATTTTCATTTTTTTATTTGTTTTTTTGTTTGTTTTTGTTTCCCAGGGCTCACTGCGTTCGCCCTGGGTTGACACGTGTCGGGCTTACAGCCCTCTTGGCATTAACCGTTACTTCTTCGCAGCCTGCTGTTTTTTCATACGACGGCTCAAAGTCTGGATGCACTCACGGGTCGGGATGATCACGGAAACACCTTCGTATTCGATTTCCTTCTCAATGATGGCGACATTCTCTTCGAGATGGCCCTTGAGCGGGTTGATACGGTGGATGTGCTCCTCTTTCACGCCGAGGCCCTTGCAGATCTCGCCGAGCACGCCGAGAGCGTGGGAGTCCTGACCGCCGGTCATGCCAGTGGTGCTGTTGTCGAGGATTAACACCGTGACAGGCGTGTTTTCGTAGATGCAGTCGAGCAGGGAGGTCATGCCGCTGTGGGTGAAGGTGGAGTCACCGATGACGGCCACGCAGGGTCTCATGCCGGCGTCGGCAGCGCCCTTGGCCATCGTAATGGAAGCACCCATATCGACGGTCGTGTAGATGGCATTGTAAGGCGGAAGAGCACCGAGAGTGTAGCAACCGATGTCGGAGAAGACTTTGCCCTTGCCGTATTTCTCCATCGCCTTGTTGAGGGCGGTGTAGGAGTCGATGTGCGGGCAACCCACGCACAACGCGGGCGGACGCGGGACGACCAGTTCGGGGACGGGTGCACCGTAGGTGTCGGGCAGACCGAGGGCCTTGGCCACGAGGTTCGGGTTGAGTTCGCCGTCGCGAGGCAGCTCGCCGCTCAAACGGCCCATGATGTTGCCGGTGCGGTTCAGCACGCCGCGGACCTGCTCCTCGATGAAGGGATAACCCTCTTCGGCGATGAGCACCTTGCCGCATTCGTCAATCATCTTGGCGATGAGCTTCGTGGGCAGCGGATATTGGGAGATTTTCAGCACGGGGTACGGGCATTTGCCACCCTCGAAATTCTCCATCAGGTAGTTGAAGGCGATACCGGAAGCGATGATACCCATGCTCTTGTCGGCGCCGTCAATGTAGCTGTTGAACGGAGAGTTCAGCGAGTCGTTCTCGAAGTCGGCCTGCTTGTCGAGCAGCTTGCGGTAGTGCTTGCGGGCGTTGGCAGGCAGCAGGATGAACTGCTTGGGATCGCTCTCGGGCTTGAGCGGGTTCTGCGGACGCTCGGCCTTACGCTCCACGCCGGAACGGGAGTGCGACAAGCGCGTGGTGAGACGGATGACCACCGGGGTGCGGAATTTCTCCGACATCTCGAAGGCGTAGTAGGTGATGTCGTAGGCTTCCTGTTGGTTGGAAGGCTCGAAGCACGGGATGAGCGCGAACTTGGCGTAGTAGCGGGAGTCCTGCTCGTCCTGGGAGGAGTGCATCGACGGGTCGTCGGCGACCACAACCACCAGACCGCCGTTGGCACCGGTGATGGAGGAGTTCATGAACGGGTCGGCGGCCACGTTCAGACCGACGTGCTTCATGCAGACCATCGCGCGCTTGCCCGCGTAGGACATGCCGATGGCGGACTCCATGGCGGTTTTCTCGTTGCCGGCCCAGATGCTGTGCACCTCACCAGCCTTGCCCTGCTTGGAGTTCTGGATAAATTCGGTGATTTCCGTTGAAGGAGTGCCCGGATAGGCATACACTCCGGATAATCCGGCGTCCAAAGCGGCCTGTGCCACCGCCTCGTCGCCTAAAAACAATGCTTTTGACATAATCTAAAGTACTTTATTGATTGTATATTAACGATTTAATTCCTTTACTTCCAAAGGTGCAAAAGTACAAAATTTATGCGAAACTCAATGAGATTTGTTTTTTTTGAGGGAATAGGGAATAGGGACAAGGGAATAGGGAATAGGGGGTGGAGAATAGTTACCGGAGGAATTTGGCGGAGGAACTTTGGCCGTGGGCGTTCTTGCATTCGATGAGATAGACTCCTGCCGGGAGATCCGACACTTCCAGTTCCACTTGTGAGCTTCCGTCACTGAATATCGTGTTGACTATCTGGCCATTCATATTCATTATGGTTACTTCACGGATATCAGGGGCTTCGACACGAATCCTGTTGGCGGCCGGAACCGGATATATTTTCAAGGGAGATTCTGATGCGGGACGGTCTGAGATCCCGGCCGGCACCCAGGAGTCCTCGCCGTCGGTGAGCCAATCGAGCGTAAAGTTGTAAAACACTGTGGAATAGCCCGTTTCGCCATCCTGTTTCTCCTCCACATACAACCCGATGGTGCCGTCGGGAAGCACGCAAAGCGAAGAATACGCCGAACTATAGGGCACTATGCACTTGCTCACCGGCCATGTCACCCCTTCGTCATAGCTAACATACACAGTCACATGGCTCCGCTCGCTGCCGTAGGGCAAGGAATGAAGCAAACGGTTCTTGTCATATCCTTGATTCACAGAAGTATAGCGGATAATATCGCCGTTACAGGCGGGAGCCAGCAGATCGTTCCAGGTGGAAACGTTTGACTGCCAGGTTTCCCCGCCGTCCTCGGAAATGTTGTACCAACGATGACCGCCGTGACGGATGCTCATCAGGATGCGGCCGTCGGAGAGCTCGGTCACCTTGGCCTCGTCACCGCCCACGGAGGCGCGCCCGGAAACGTGCCAGGTCTCCCCATTGTCGTCCGAATAGACAGCGTAGTTGTTGAGCGACTGCGCCGCCGTCTCCCGGATGGCCGCCACGAACATGATGCGGCCGGTGGAGGTGCGCAGCCCGTTGCCAGAGCCGAAAAACGACGCCCGCCAGTTGCGGTGTGCCGTCACCACACAGTTGCTGCCGAAGATGAAATCTGTGATATCGACCGGCGCCGTCCAAGTGATGCCGTTATCATAACTCCTTGACATATAGGACCGTATAGGATTCGACGGGTTCGAGTTCCAAAGTCCGGGACCGCCCACGAACACAGCGATGATACCGTTCTCGTTGTTGTCCAAAGCCAAAGCGCAGTCGCCGAAGCCGTGGTTGTAACCTGTGCCCTGGGCGATCGTGACGGGCGCGCTCCACGTGAGACCGCCGTCGGTGCTGCGGTTGCACACGATATCGATATCCTCGGGAAGATCCGACTCGTTGTTTTTTCGTTTGTCAGTGACCGCCACGATGGAGCCGTCGCGGGCCGTAATCACCGCCGGGATGCGATAGTTGGCGGAGCCGTAGTCGCCGGGACGATAGAGCACCGTGCGGGAGATGATGGAGTCGTTGGCATCGACCTGCGCGCAAACCGCACACGAGCACAATGCAACCATACAGAGAATTAAAGCCTTTTTCATAATGGATGTTTTAAAATTAGCGGTGACAAAATTCAAACGCGCAAAGTTACACAAATCATGGATATGGGGATGTAATGCCGTTTTTTTGCGAAAAACAACCTATTAAGATTTAAATATGATTGATTTTCAGATGTTTATGTTTATTAAAAAATGTTAATTTTGCAGCCGTAATTTTAAAACGAATCGCTTATGAAAATTCTATTCGTAATTGACGTATTCAACACCCACAGCAACGGGACCAGCATTTCCGCCCAACGGTTCGCGGAAGAGCTTCGCAAACGCGGACACGAGGTCCGAATTCTGACCGTCGGGGAGACTTCCGACACCATTTTCGGGCTCCAGGAGTTCAAATTCCCGTTTTTCAACAACCTGATCCACAAGCACGGGTTCATGTATGCGAAGTGCGAGGAGGAAACCATCCAGAAAGCGGTGGAATGGGCCGACATCGTCCACCATTTCTTCCCCTTCGCCCTGACTGCAAAGACCCAGAAAGTGGTGGACGAGTTGGGGAAACCCTCCACGGCGGCCTTCCACGTGCAGCCGCAAAACATCACCTCATCGCTAATGCTTGGAAAATGTGAATGGGCCAACAACTTATTATACAGAATTTTCCGGAATAAAATCTACAATCGTTTCGGCCACGTCCACGTGCCGTCGCGGTTCATGGGCGAAGAGTTGAAAAAACGGGGCTACACGGCCAAAATCCATGCTATTTCCAACGGCATCCAGTCCGACTTCAAATGGATGAAGCGTGCCAAAGCCCCTGAATTCGAAGGGAAAATCCTGATCATGATGGTGGGACGGCTGACGCAGGAAAAGCGCCAGGACATCCTCATCAACGCCGTGAAGCATTCGAAGTACGGCGACCGCATCCAGCTGATTTTCGCGGGAACCGGTCCCACCGACAAGATGCTCCACCGGATAGGGCAGAAACTGGAGAACCCGCCGATTTTCGGCTACTACACAAAAGAGGAGCTGATGGACAAGCTGGCGCAGTGCGACCTTTACGTGCACGCCTCCGACATGGAGTCCGAGGCCATCTCCTGCATCGAAGCCTTCGCCACGGGGCTCGTGCCGGTCATCTCCGACAGCGATCTCTCCGCCACGAAACAGTTCGCCCTCGACAGGCGCAGTCTCTTCCGTGCCGGCGACCCCAAGGACCTCGCCCGCGCCATCGACTACTGGCTCGACAACCCCGAGGAGAAGGCCAGAATGGAAAAAGTTTACGCCGAAGCCGCCAAAAACTACGACATCGAGCACTCCGTCGCCTTGTTCGAAGAGATGCTGTTAGAGGCCATCGAGGACCACAAAAAGCAACTTGAGGCCAACCAATGGAAGCTGCCCGTCGGGGAAACGGTCCTTCCTCACGGCCGAAAAAGTGCATAACCTTGCTGTTTTGTGTTATTTGGTCCGAAAAAGTCGGAACGCCTTTTCGGACCAAATCGGACCATCCGAGACTGCGGGAATTTTATAATTTTGCGCGTCTAAATCTTGTTATATGAAGACCAACGAAACCGAAATCCTGCAACTCCGCGAAATGGTGGAAGAATCCGTGTCGCGCAAGATGAAGACCCCCGCCGACTTCCAGTTCCTCACCGGAGTGATCCAGGAGCGCTGCAAAGAGACCTTGGGGGTGACCACCCTCAAGCGCATCTGGGGCTACGTCGACGGCTACGACACCACCCGCTACTCCACCCTTTCGGTCCTCGCCCGTTGCGTGGGCTACCGCGACTGGGACGATTTCCTTGCCAACCACGACCGCGCAGGCGAGTCCTCGAACCCGGTGCTCGGCCGCGCGCTCCATCCCGACGAAATCCCGCAGGAGGGTTTTGTGCGCATCGCCTGGTCGCCCGACCGCCGTGTGCTGCTGCGCCATCTCGGCGAAGGAAGTTTCATGGTGGTGGAGAGCGAGAACTCCAAGCTCAAGCCCGGCGATTCCTTTTCGTGTTCCTGTTTCATCCTCGGGGAGCCACTCTACCTCGACAACTTCGTGCACGGCAACAACGCCCCCACGCTCTTCGTGGTCGGCAACAAAGGCGGGTTGACGGAGGTGCGGCAGGAGCGGGAGTGAGCAAATTCGGACCAATTAGGACCTATCCATCAAGATGTTATTTTTGCGGCGTGAAATCACGGGCAACGGATTTCGCGCTGTTCTTTGAAAAAAAACACAATTCAAAGTCAGTTTCGAGAGAAGTGAAAACACGAGATTTTAGGACAAAATTGACATGAAAAACATGAGGATTTTGACACATCGACAAAAAATCGTGAGATTTTCGGCAAAACAAACAAAATAAATTTTGAGGGTTTCGGCATTTTTCGTATCTTTGCACCCAAAATCAGACTAAGATGGAAGAACGGTTTTTTAAGCGAAAGTTGTACGACAAAATGCTCCAATGGAAGCGAGAGCGTGACGGAAGGACCGCATTACTTATCAAAGGTGCCCGTCGCGTGGGTAAATCCACATTGGCGGAAGAGTTCGCACGACGCGAGTATGATTCGTATATTCTGATTGACTTCACGGAAGCAGCGAAAGAGGTAAAAGAGTTGTTCGAAGACATTTCAAATTTAGACAATGTACTGTTTCAGCTTCAGTACCATTACAACACCCGCCTCTCTCCTCGCAAATCGGTGATCATATTCGATGAGGTGCAGGAATGCCCGTTGGCGCGTCAAGCCATCAAAAAGTTGGTGAAGGATCACCGCTATGATTATATTGAAACAGGGTCGCTGATTTCCATAAAAAAGAAGACAAAGAATATCCGCATTCCGAGTGAGGAGACTCGTCTTGAGATGTATCCAATGGATTACGAGGAATTCCGCTGGGCTCTGGGCGACACCATCACGGTAGATATGCTTCGTGAGGCTTACGAGGCAAAGCAACCGTTGGGCGACGGCGTGATGCGCAAACTACTACGCGACTTCAGGCTGTATATGCTGGTAGGTGGTATGCCACAGGCGATAAACGAGTATTTGGACACAAACAACCTTAGTTCGGTGGATGAAGTAAAGCGTGAAATCATAGAACTGTATGCCGATGACTTCCGAAAGATCGATCCCACGGGCAAAGCTACAAGGATGTTTTATGCCGTGCCGGGACAGCTGAACAAGAACGCTTCGCGCTATCAGATCTCCAGTGTGATTGAGCAGGGCAAGCAAGACCGGATGGAAGAACTTCTGCAAGACATGGAGGATTCGAAAGTGGTGTTGTTTTCGCATCATGCCGATGACCCAAATGTGGGTTTATCACTGCATGAAGACATAGGAAAATATAAGATGTTCCTGAATGACACGGGACTGTTTATCACCTTAGCGTTTTGGGACAAAAACGTCACAGAAAACGTGATTTATCAGAAACTACTGAGCGACAAGCTGTCAGCAGACTTGGGCTATGTGTACGAGAACGTGGTGGCACAGATGCTCACGGCTACTGGGAACAAGCTGTTCTACCACACATGGCCCACAGAAAGCGGAAAACACAATTACGAAGTGGATTTCCTTCTCTCACGCGGGAACAAGATATGGCCTTTGGAAGTGAAATCGTCAGGGTATAAGACCCACGCTTCGTTAGATGCCTTTTGTTTGAAATTTTCTGAACGGGTGAGTAACCGCTATTTAGTCTATACGAAAGATTACCGCCGTGATGGGAGCACCACACTACTGCCAGTGGTAATGACTATGTTTTTATGAAAGTTATATTGACACCGCAGATACGCGAAAATCTCCACGAACCGGGAAAAAATCAGTTCGTGGAGAAGAATGGCACCCCGAAACCCCCTCCTCGAAAAATGCAGCGTCACCTTAGACGACCTTTTCGACTGATAGCACCCTTAATTCGGACCAATTCGGACCAAACCGCCAATCGGTTTAGATATTATTTTTGCGCTGTGAAATTACCGTGAGGGATTTCACGGCGTTCTTTTTTATTCTGCTTGGGTTTTGCTAGAACCTCTTTGACGACAAAGAAGGAGTGTGCCTTTTTTTGTCAACAGCGAGCTGATGGCGCACTCAAGCGATTGAGAACATTACATTTTGTCCAACAATTAACAATTAAAAGATACAGTTATGGCAGCAAAATCAGCAATTTCGGGTGAATACATCATCCAAAAAGAAGAAAGCGGAAGCATCGTGGTTTACCGCATTTTTGACAACGTGAAAGCATCCCTTCGGGAGATCGCCGACATGAAAGGATTCCAATATGATCCAGAGTGGAACGTCCGCCAGTTCGGGCGCAAACTCTGCAAAGAGTATGGCGACGGCAAGCTTGCTTTCGTGGGCAACTACGTCATCCGCGTATTGGAAAGCGGGAGCATCGAGACCTACCGAACCTACGACGTGCAGAAAGAGGCCTTGCGTGAAATCGCTGGCAAAATCGGCTTCGAATACGACAAGGAGTGGACTGTCCGTCAGTTAGGCAGCAAATTGATTGACTTTATCAATGGCAAATAAACACAATCAATAGCTGGCAAAGTAACTTATGGAAAACCTTCAACCTGCAGCATTGATACGGGAACAGATTCTGAACCGCCGTTCAGAGGTGGAAAAACTCCCTGGTGTCTATCGCTGGTGGTTTCCCAAATCTGAAGCAAAAAAACTATTGGCTAATTTCAAGAATCGCACTTTGATAGACGACAGGAAACTGCAAGAACGTTCTATTCAAGGAGCTCCTTATCTTGCGTTGTATTTCGGCATCAGCAACGATATGAGTCGGCGTATCCGCTGGCATATCCGCGGTCCGTTCAAGAGTTCCACGCTGCGGAGGACGTTGTGGGCTATTATTGCTCCAGACGCGGATGACAACACAGCCGAGACAATCGTAAACAAGCTGATCGACAGCTGTTTCTGGGAATGGGAATACACCGAGACCGTGAAACAGGCAGAATGCCGCGAAACAGAGGAACTTGCCCAAAGCAAGTTCGCCTATCCGCTCAATATCAGCAAGAACAACACGGTGCCTCCCCAATGGATTGCAGAACTGAAGAATTTGAGGAAAAACTTGGAGCAATGCCGAAAATTCATAAGAGAGTAGGCGCAAATGCAAAAGGTAATTAAAATAAGTCACGAATAGCAATACGAATTCATCATGGGTATTCTCGACAACATCAAAGACCGTTTCAACAACGCGGAGTTCACGGTCGCTCCGAACAAGAAGCTGAAAACCATTTCGGCCGAATTCAAGAAAAACTTCGACTGCACGCTTGTTTTCTACAAGGGGTCGATGATCGCGGACGGCGATATGACGCTTGCGGAGTTGGACAAGCACACGGCCAAGGATGTGAAAAAGGCCAATGCAGAACTCAAACTCAAGGGCAGCACGAAGGTTGCTGATGCCGAAAAATTATTCAACCAGACGTTCGGCGTGACCGTCCAAATCAAGGACAAGGCTGGCAAGGAGTGCGTGCCGAACAACATCACCATCGGGCAGGCCGCCAGAGGAGAATATTAACCGGAATCATTTTTCAACCCAATTAATCACTTAAAAATCAATCAAAAATGGCAGAATTTAACATTAGCGGCCGCTTGACGGTCAAAAGTCTGAAAAAACAGTTCAAAGAAGCTTTCGGTGCAACGCTGAGAGTTTACAAGGGCAAACAATTCGCTGACGACGACGCCACGCTCGCATCCATCCGCGTGGGCGACGTCAAAGGCGGCGAACTCAAATGCGCCGGTAACCTCAAGGTCGGCAACTTCGAGACCAAAATGAAAGAGCTGTTCGGCGTCACCGTGCAAGTCGCCACCAAAGACGACAGCGCACTGGCCGACAACGACATCACCATCGCTGCTGCAGGCAGATAGTATTTCGTTTTAAATCGCAAAGTTGTACGCTGCACAACAGCGTACAACTTTTATGTGTTTTAATTCAATCAAACACCCATTCAACACAAAAAATATTGCATCATGTCCCGTGTACGTGGTCTTTCATTCTCACTAAAACGCGCCCTCGGCATCTCCGGCCTCAAAACCAAAATCGCCCGCAAAACCCGCATTCCAACCACTAAAGGCGGCCTGGAACGCAAAATCGGACGTGCTGTGCTTGGTATTTTTAGTGGGAAAAAACGTCGTAAATGATTTTGCGGTTTTTAATAAAGAAATAAAAAAAAACAATAATTATGGCAAATAAAGTAAGAGTTTACGGGAAAGCCATGGGCTGGACCGCATTAGGCATCATCGACGCCTACCTGAAAATGTATCCTCACGCAACCTTGGAAGACCTGAACAAGGCCTTCCCGCGCGAACAGCTCGTCGGCAACAATAGGTTCAACGGAATGCTGATGGACACGGTGGACAACCTCCAAAAGGCCGCAGCCGCCACTGAGAAGACCTTCGATGACGACGCAGTGGAAGACATGATCCGAAAAGAGTGGTTCGTCACTTTGCAAGACGGCACCCGTGTGGGATTCAACAACTTGATATGGACCAAGGAGTCCTTCCCCAAGATTGTGGAACAAGCCAAGCTCTATGACATCGAGATTGCCGAATTTGTCGCTGCCGAAAAAGGCGCTGGCAAGCGGGGCGAATACCGCCTGGAATACCTCAACGGCTACGTACCTCCGATGCCCGAGCAACCGAAGAAATCCAAGGCATGGCTCTGGATTCTGCTGGGCGCCTTGGTAATTGTAGGCATCCTGCTCGCCCTCCTCGCCCGCAGCTGCAACAAGGAACCCGAAGTCATCACCAAGGAGGTTGAAAAGACCGTCATCGTGCGCGACACGGTGTATGTGCAGGAAATCGAGGAGATCGAAAAGAACTACAACGCCGCCGAGTTCAATGCCGGCAAAGCCGACCTGCCCGAGGCCGCCAAGTTCGTGCTGCACGACCTGGCCAAGGTGATGGAGAAAAATCCCGAGGTGAAGCTCCGTCTCGAAGGCCACACCAGCGCGGAAGGCTCCGAAGCCTTCAACCAGAAGCTGAGCGAGCAACGTGCGCAGGCCGCCGTTGACTTCCTCGTCAACCAGGAGGGCGTGGACCCCAGCCGCCTCGAAGCCGTGGGCCTCGGCGCCACCCAGCTCAAGAACGCCGACGACCCCAAAGCACCTGAAAACCGGAGAACAGAATTTATCGTTATTGAATAGTTCGTTGTTTGCATTATAAGGAATTCATTCCCGACTGATGGGACGATATTCCTAAATATAATATACTGTAATGAACACCAACGACATTGACATTTTTAACCATTCAGCAGGCGGCAACGGGAACAACACACCGTTGCCGCAGGTTGAGGCGTTGCGCCCGCTCGTGCGCTCCGCCCTGATGAAGGACGAACTCTCCGAACTTGATGCGGGCATCCTGATACGCAAAGCCGTGGCAATAGGGTTCGATGCCGAGGAGTTCGGACTGCTGTTGGACGCTATGGTGGCCTCCAAAAAACAAGGTGCCAAAAAATCCCTCTTTCGGAAACCCAACTACGACGACTATTTCAAATTCGAATTCGATGACGATTTCGACATGACTTTCCTGACGGAGGAAGAACGGAAACGGAAAGATTTGGCTGAATTGGACGACGCAATGAAAATGATGGATGATGTCTCTGACTTCGCAAAAAAGATATCCGACATCACAAAATTATTCGAATAATCTATTACAACTGTAGAATAAAAACACCGAAGATAAGTGTAACCAGAGTAAGCCGAAAATCTGGGAAAGAGTGGCGAAAAACAACAAAACAAGTTAATATGAAAAAAACCATAAGCCCATTGACAACGCAGTTGAAAGAAGAATACGTCGCGCTATGGAATGTTCCAAGTTTTAGAGAAAGATTCTGCAACCGCAAGATAAGACTTGACAACAAGACGGAAGAATGGGTTCTTGAACGCGACAAATGTAAGTATTCTGAGAAGAAAAATAGCGGTGACAAACCGGATGAGATTCCCTGCATTGAAATAAGCGACCGGCTTTGTGAGGGGGCTCCTCTCCTGTTTGTCGGCATGAATCCTTCCGGAACTGACAAGAAAAGCTATTCCGGCAACAAAGACGATGTGTTTGTCTATGGTGGTGACAGTCCATACTATAAGGAAATGGCTGAATTTGCTAAAAAGTGTTTAGATGATAAAGATGGTTTTTCCGAATTGGACCTGTTTGGCATCGTGCAGGGCAACCAGTCTGTCGTAAGAGAGGATTTTCTGGAAAACCCAGACTATTACAAGGAGATGTTTGAGCTTTTTTTGAAATATTTGGTGCTGACCCAGCCAAAAGTCATTATTGTTGCCAATGCTTTTGCATGCAGGGTATTATGTAGGGATACGGATTTGAAGCTCTGCGAACCTGAATATGACAACTTCTACAAAAATGCCAAATATAGCTTGGTGACAAACGACCAATTTGGTGGCTACACCTTTTCCACAAAGGGTTTCAAAACCCAGCTGTATTTCTCCTCTATGCTGTCCGGACAACGTGCATTGGACAACGGCAGTAAGGACAACTTGAGCTGGATGGTTAAAAACTATTTGCGACATAACTTATAACAATTGTATTATACAAAATCCATACTATCCATATTTGCAAAAAACGACCACCATGTCATTATTCCGAGGATTATCTTTTTCCCTGAAACGGGCCGTCGGCATTTCCGTCCTCAATGGCAAAACCCGCCGTGGATAAATCATGGCCACAAGAACAACATTTATGCGGAATATTTTTACACTCTGATTTTTGAATTCCTAAAAATTAAAGAACTCAAAAAACAAATAATCTGAAGTGCAACCCTATAATCAACAAAAAATGAGCACCGACACCTTTTACCGTCCACCATGGACTTGCGGCAAATACAACGCCAGCAAGCATGTGGCGGTTATGTTTAACCTACTCTCACGGATGAGCTACTTCTTCGAAGAAGAGAGCGCAGATGTAATCGGGCTTGTGTTGGCCACAGGTCGCAATAACGAAGTAAAGATTAGCACAATATCGGACAAACTGATGATTGCTTCCTCTTCTATTGAATGCTTTTTCAATCAGCTATGTTCATCGCATCTCCTTGCCTCAAACAAAATAACCACTAAACATATATCTGAATATCGCAAAGAATGCATCGACTTGGCAGCACCTCCAGCCACGAAAGCTTACACTGAAAAGCTGAAAGAAGAAGGAGTAATGTCAGCCAGCCAAGCATACGCCAATGCGATTTGCGACATAGGGGAGATATACGATGTTACATTTGAATTAACCTATCGTTGTTTCGAAAAATGCATCCATTGTTACAATCCTGGCGCCACACGTAATGATGACGAGCAGGATAGTCGGAGTCGCTTCAAAGAGTTGACATGGATCGACTATAAAAACATCATCGATGACCTCATCTCCAAAGGACTTGTTGTTGCCACAATCACAGGTGGCGATCCTTTCAAGCATCCCTGTGTATGGCAAATCATAGACTATCTATATCAACACGACATTGCAATCAGCGTTTTCACAAACGGTCTCGGCCTTATAGGCAAAGAGCGGCGTTTAGCAGACTACTTCCCTTATGTTGTGCAATTTTCACTTTATAGTGGAGATCCCGAAATACATGACAAGATAACTCGCACCCGTGGCTCATGGCAGCTGACAATAGGAGTAATGGATTGCCTGCACGAGCTTGGCGTGCCTATCGATATAGCTTGCCCATTAATGCAAACAAATCTGAAAAGTTACTTTAGCATCAAACCTATTATCAAAAAATATGGTTCATCAAAGGCATTTGACTTAATGCTGACTGATTCCAACGACGGAGACAAGTGTGTCTCTCAACATTTACGTCTTACTCCCGAGCAGCTCGAGGTTGTGTTAATGGATGAAGATATCATTCAGCACGTTACAGCCGATGACAGGAACAACATAGACACCTCCGACCTCAAATTCCTCAACGGCCCTCCCTGTGGAGCCTGTAGAAGTTCGTTCTGCATAAGTCCTGACGGCGATATTTTACCTTGTGTCGCGTTTCGAAAAGTACTGGGTAATGTGCACAGCAAACGAGTGAGTGATATTGCCAACAGTAGTCCTTTCGTTAAACAATGGTCTCAAATCACCTCTCAGGACTATGGTGAATGTTATACACATGAATATTGTTTTTATTGCAATTTTTGTCCTGGCAACAACTATAACGATAACGGTGCACCTCTAAACGGAGGCGAAAACAACTGTTATTATGCCAAAGTGCGATATACTGCAAAAATGCGCTTGATGAATGGTGAAGACATTTTACATGGCAAAACGATAGAAGAATCTATTTCACAACTGACAATCGTTGACGATCAACCTAAACATGAATTTAAGGGGCAAGTGAGAGACCCCTCAATCCTCTCATATCATTAACAAAAAACAATATTATGCAAAAAAAGGAGATTTTATTGAGAGTAAGCATGGTAAGTTGCAGTTTCGCACAAGGTGTGAAATGTAAGAGAAGATTGAACGGAGGACCTAAAAACCCTCACGGAGGAGCGTGTACCACTCCCTTGAAAGGCTAAACTTCTCCAGACTATTTTTAATGAAGATGTGCTGATAAACTTTAAAAAGAATACCAATATTTGACAAAACATTCTCAAACTAATAATGAGAAAAAGTTTTTATACTTTTAGCACATCTTCATTTTGCGGTCATACGCTTGATTTACAAGAATTAATTTAACTTACCCCTACCAAGCCGACAATCACAATAAAAGGAACATTACATCAAATCACAGTCAAACAAAAACATCGAAAATTATGAGCAAAGAGTACTACAAAAAGAAAATCATCGACCTGCGGGCGCAGCTGGAACGCGAGCGCGAGGCCAAGAAAAGAGACAACGAAAACTATGCACGACTGATCAAGGGTGCATCAACCCCGTCATCCAAGGCTTCGTACCGCAAATCCAAGATCGACCACGCGGCCTCCCACGACCGCAACATCGAATCCATCAAGCGCAACATCGAAAGCGCCAAGGAGGCGTTGAAGCGGGAGAAATAATATCTACCCTTAAATTATAATCTTATGGCACTCAATTTCAAAAAACTCAAAGATTCTTTGGGAGAAGGATTCCAAAAAGCGAAGACCGCTGCACAAAAAGCATCGGATGCCGTGAATGAGAAAGTGAATGAGGCTGCGGAAAAAGTTTCGCAAAAAGTAGAAGAAACCGCCCAAAAGGTAGCCCAAAACGAGAAGTTTCAAGAAACAGTGGCCAAAATGTCCGACACATTGGACGATGTCAAGGAAAAAGCTACTGAAACCGCCCAGAAAATCGCCCAAAACGAACAGGTTCAGAACGTAATGGCAAAGACATCGCAACTAATGCTGAACACAAAAGAAAAGTGGAATGAGGCGGCAACTGCGGCTAAAATTAAGATGGCTGCCGTATCGCAAAGTGTCGCCGAATCGGAGGCTTTCAGGAAGGCAGTTGACCAATACCAGCGTGTCAGACAGAACGAAAAGGTTGTGATGGCCGTGGACAAACTCAACGAGCTTATGGCCGACGAGCGTACACAGAAGATCCTGGCCGCCACCTCCAAAGCCGCCCAAAAGACCGGGCAAATCACAAAAAAAGGACTGAAGGTGATATCCGGCGTGCAGGCAGTGCAAGACCGTAAAAGGTCTCTCAAAAACAGAGCAGATGCGGATGCGCTGAAAGCCGAAATCGAAAAGACGAACGAAGCCATCCGCGACGACCTCAACGACACGCTGGAGGATTTCGGCAGCTATCGTATGATGGCCCTGAAAAACACAGTAGGGCTTTTCCTCGAATATCTCGAACGGATGAACCAAAAATCCAAAATTAAAGAGTATGAGTTTTTGACGGAACTGGATTTTCAGAAAGAAGAACTCGCCGAGATGAAAGAGGTAGATATGAAAGCATCCGATGCGATGAAGACTCTAACTATTGGTGCTGGTTTCGCCACATTTGGGTATGCCGGTGCTAGTAAATTGATTATATCGAAGGTTGTCAAAAAGGGTGTGGCCCTCACAGGAAAAAAACTTACTGAACTTCACGGTGCTGCTAGAACAAAAGCTACTTTAGCATATATTGGCCGTCAGCTTTTCGGTAAGGGTATAAAAGCCGGTAGTGCCGCTTTAGGAGTGGTTTCTGCTACAGCAAGCGTAGGGTTAGTGGTTGCATCTATTGGTGTTTTGGCTTCGTCTTTTTATTCCCAAAAAGCCACCGAGTCGGAGGAATATCTTGCGGAGATAAAACAATGGGCAGCGGAAACGGAACAGAGTTGGATTGTCCTGGACGGTCTCAAGTCCAGAGTGCTGGAACTGCAAAATGTCACGGAGGAATTGGAGCAACGCGCTATTGTGGAGCTGGCAGACCTCGAGCCCTACGTGGACTCGTTCGACCCCAATGACAAAACCCAGGTGAAGGAATTTCAGGAAGCCGCCATTATGGTAAAGTCTATGAGCGAATTGGCGCAAACCCCGATTCTCGACGAGGATGGCAACTTCAACGAGAATGCCAAAATCGTGATGGCCAAAACAGAAAAGATTATCAACAAAGAACTGTAAAAGATGAAAATCAATGTAAAGAAGATAGTCTCAGAGGGGAAAAAGTTGTGGAAAGAGCACGGAGATACAGTTATCAGTGTGGTAAAAAAAATCCAAAGCTCCAAATCCAAAGAAGCTTCTGCAAACAAAGGAAATACCACCAACGATCTGGGAAAGAGTGTCCATAGTCTATTGACAACTCATACCACTGACACTCCCATTCCCAGTCAGAATTCGGAACACAATGACATTCTAGAACAAGAGCCTATCATTGAAACATCGGAATTGCCGCAACCGTCAAATTCAGAAGAAACTATTTTGGAAGTAACCCCCAACGTGGAAGAGGCAGAAATAGTGGAAGACGATGACTTTTTCCATAGCAGTATGGACAAGCTCTCGAGTTCCCTTGAAGAGGCGGCAGCAAAGGGGTTTACCGACCCGAAGGCAGTGGCGGGAGCACTGTCCGCATTGGTCGAAGTGGCTACAGACACGGTGAAATACGTGGCAGACCAGGAGACCAAGCAGGAGGAGATTCGTGCCAAACGTGATGTGGCCATCGCGCAAATCAATGCCACCTCCGCTTGCATCAAAGAGTATCTCGACAAGACCTTTGACGAACGCAGCGCCATCTTCGCCAAGCAGTTCGAGTGCGTGGATGCCGCCTTACGGACAGGCAACAACGAGATGCTGGCGATGAGCCTGAACAGCATCAACTCTCTTGCCGCATCTAGCCCGTTCAAGAATCTAGCAGACATCAACCAAGTGCAACAAGCCCTCGGCGATAGTGACACCGAATGGGACATATAATTATTACAAAATGACCGACAAAATTTACCAATTCAAACAGGAACTCAACCGCGTCTTCGACGATGACCTGCACACCAAACAGTGGCACAACTACGTCGATTACGCCATTATCGGACTGATCATCATCAGCACCTTGGAGGTGTTCGCCTCCACATTTCCAGGCGCCGAGCAGCAGTTCGGTGGACTGCTGAAGTTCATCGACCTCTTCACCACCTTAGTCTTCACCATTGAGGTGACGCTCCGCATCTGGAATGCAGATATGCTGGACGACAAATACAAGGGATTCTGGGGGCGCGTACGATACTGCTTCAGCTTCTATGGGCTGATCGACATCCTTTCCACCTATCCTTTTTACGTCAGCTTCTTCTTCCCAATACCTTACACAGCTTTGAAAGTGCTGAGAATCGCACGATTGCTGCGTGTGTTCCGCTACATGCACTCCTTCAGACTCCTATCCAGCGCAATCAAATCCAAGAAAAGCGAGCTGTGGGTGTCGTTGCAGTTCCTCGGCATCGTTACCGTCATCCTGTCGCTCATCCTCTATTTTGTAGAGCACAATGCCCAACCCGATGTGTACGTGAACGGCTGGGATTCGGTGCTGTGGGCCTTTCTGCAGTACATCGGCGACCCGGGCGGATTTGCCGACACTCCTCCGGTAACCATCGCCGGACAGGTCATCGCCGCCTGCGTGGGCATCCTCGGCATCGCCATCTTCGCCGTACCTGCCGGCCTCATTGGCTCTGGCTTTACCGAAGTGATGGAGGAGGAACAAAAGGAGGAGGTGATCAAAAAAAACATTGAACGTTTGAAATTTGCTTTCCGCCACGTCCAATGCCGCTATACCAAGTATTTGCGCGTTCCCCCCTTCGTATCCCTCGATGACATTAAATCCAAGTATCGAATGAATGAAAAGGATATTTTGGAGGCCATCGATGCCTCTGATGTATTCCGTTTGCGCAATTTGGCTACCACCCGTTGCATTGAAGAACGTCCTGCAGACCGACTTGTGGTTGAGATGTTCTACATTAATCGTCCGTACGGATGTTGCATTGACAGAGGTTCAAAAATAACCATTGTCTCCACGTCCAGTTTTTCCGAGGCCGCCACGGGACATTTTTCTTACTATTTAGCCAAAATCGGCGGATTCAATTATGTCAGCAAAGAGGTTGAGGTATGCCCTGAAAAACCGGTCACATACTATAATATCACCTCCGAAGATGCCTGCCCCAACCTTCCGATCTTTTTGGCCGACATTAACCGACTTTCTGACAAAGACGGCAGCTGGGTGATTTTTATCCTTTCGGCCAGTGGGGGACAAGAACCCGTTTACCCAACCCAATTCCATTACATTATTGGCAGCAAGAAAGGCGATGAAACGTACGACGACCCCAACATCACCATCCACGACATCCAGCGCTTCGACAGCCTGTACAAAGATTTGGCCCTCCAAATCAAGGAGCAATACGATTTGGATAGTGACCGCCAAAAATATCACACGGGCACTTCTCCTAAAAACATCGCTCGCCATATAGGCAAAGACACCCACCCCAATGCATTTACCATACGCATCGCTTGGAGCGTGACCTGTTGGGATTTTCGTGCTTTGCAAATCAGCAAAACAATGGCAGATGCCCTCAACTTTCACCTTGCCGGAATCACCGACTCTGTGGCTTCCAAAGAACTGACAACCCGCATTCCTGGCAAGGACTTTGGATATGATTTCTATGAAGAATAAAAAGTATGGAACTTCTCAAGCAACTATATCAGATCAATAGCAAATCAGGCCACGAAGCCGAAATCAAACGTTTTGTGCTGGACCAACTGGAAGGTTTGCCACTGACCGTTGTGGAAGATGATTTCGGCAACGTGTTTATCACCAAGGGCCAAGCTGACAATTATCCTTGTGTGGCAGCCCATCTTGATGAAGTCCATCAACCCGGTGTGCGCCACCTGCAAGAAGCCGACGGAATGATTTTCGCCACCGACGAAAAGGAGGAACGTGTCGGTATCGGCGCCGATGACAAAAATGGCATCTGGATTGCTTTGCGACTCCTTCACGAAGTGGAAACACTCAAGGTAGCCTTCTTTGTGCAGGAGGAAAAGGACGGGGAGCTGAGCGGCTGCCGCGGCTCCCGGGCCTGCGACCTTGCCTGGTTCGACGATGTCCGTTACATTCTGCAATGCGACCGTAAAGGCAACAGCGACATTGTCACCTACTCGGAGAAAGCGGATGTGCGCCTGTGCGAGGATGATTTTATCCCCGCAGAAATCCGCAACCTATATGGCTATGTGCCCGTCCCCGGGGGCAAGACCGACGTGGTGGCCCTGAAACAGCGTGGCTTGAAGATTCCCTGCTGCAACCTCAGCTGTGGTTATCAAAATGCCCATAAGCCCGAAGAATACACTATCGTGAAAGATTTATTGAACGCATACCATTTTGTACACCATATCCTAAACGTCTTATAGTTATGAAATTATTACTCACCGGTTTCGAGCCTTTTGGACAAGAGTTCGTCAACCCCTCTTGGGAGGCGGTGAAAGCCATCCCGGACATGGTGGAGGGCGTGGAGGTGGTGAAAGTGCGCCTCCCCGTCACCTTCAAGGGGGCCGCAGTGATGCTGGAGCAGGCCGTGGACGAGTTCCGTCCCGACGTAGTGCTGTGCGTGGGACAGGGAAGCGGACGGTCCGAGGTCAACATCGAGCGCGTCGCCATCAACATGGCCGACAGCAAGAAACCCGACAACGACGGTTACCAACCCGAGGAGATGCCTGTGCGTGCGGAAGCGCCCGACGCCTATTTCAGCAACTTGCCAGTCAAGCGTCTTGTGGAGGTTCTTCACGAGGCTGGCGTTCCTGCCGTAGTTTCCAACTCCGCAGGCGCATACGTCTGCAACAGCGTCTTCTATACCGCCCTGCACCTGGTTCATCACAAGTACCCGGACATGCGGGCCGGTTTCGTCCACATCCCCTACCTGCCCTGCCAAGTGGTAGAGAAAAGCAAGCAACCCTCAATGGCCAACGAGACGGTGGTGTTGGCGTTGGAAACGATATTGCACACATTGGCAACGGTAAACCACGTTTGAGTTAGTCATAAAATATTGTAAAACAAAAAGATATAAAAATGAACACCTTAAGACAACTGACACTCTCGGCAATCGTCCTCCTGACCCTGACGTTGGGCCTCTCCGCTTGCGGAAGCAAAAGCCAGTCCTCCCAGGAAGCCGCTAAAAACGGTTTGATGAGCGAACAATCCCAGAGCCCGGAGGAGGCAATCAAGGAAAACGCCAACGGCCTGTTGGGCAACGCCGCCCTCGCCGTGCGCAAGTTCGAACGGGAACCCTCGGAGAAGAACTTCAAACGACTGATGAAGGTCTATGACGAGCTGCAGACGCTCTGCGACGACGAGGACCTTTTCCGTGCGGACCGGAAGCTGGCGGCCGAGGCCGACTCCACGGCACAATCCGTCAAAGCCCTGCTGGAAACGGGACTGAAACGCATTCGCAAACCGCTATTCTCCGAAAGCGACCATCTGATTGCGGAAACGGAATCCCACCCGGTATATCTGCGCAAGGGCGAGAGACTGTTCCTCAACTTCGAGACGCAAGGCAACGTCACCCTGCGGGTCTATAACGCCGACAGCCATTCCGCGCTGAAAACGTACGCCGGGAAAAAAGTGGTACACGACTCCATCCCCGTCGCCCACACCGCCGTGTACGTGGTGGAGCTCAAGCCCGTGGGCAGCCAGTACGTCGATATCACGGCGAGCAAGTCTGTAGCGAAGGCCGAGGATCTTTCCAAAGACGGTCCCAACATTGAAGAGGAAAAGACGGAATGCACCGCCAAGGACTTCGGGGCGCAGAAAATCCAGGGCATCAAGCTGAAGAGCGTGTTCGAGGAACCGAGGAAGGTCACGCTGCGCTCACAAGGCAAGGCTTTGTTTTCCGGCGGCGGCACCCGCTCGGTGGTGGCCATGCAAGTGCCCGCCGGCAGCACCGACGTGGCCTACTGCCTTCGCATCTCCACTTCCCAAAGCGACCAAAACGCCGACGGCCAGTTCTGTCGCAGAATGGACGAGAAATACAAGGAAATCAAGCTATTGGGATTACCTGTTTACGAATCGCACGGTTCCTCCTCCAACATCTTCCGCGAGCTGCTCAACGCTTGCGAGCCCTACCGCGAGGAGGAGGCATACTGCAACCTCTACATCTTCACCAGCTCTGCCGAAGCCAAAAAGTTCGCCGACGGCAAGCCCGTGGCAGACCTGAAGTACAACGTCGATCTCTCCAAGAAGGGCACGCAGTCGTGCAACGACCGCATCCCCACCAAGGGGGTGAAGACTCTCTACTTCGGTTTCGAGAACACCCGCGTGCGCTACTCCGTCTATCTGTGGCTCGAGTCCTTGGCCACGATGCCCACCACGGAATACTATCGGGCGAAGTATGTTGTCAAGGAGTGAGGAAGGCTACACCCTGTCCCGCGGTTGAGGAGCATTCGAACAGAACAACGCTGACATTTCGCCGGCAAGGCGTTCCCAAGCCCTTGCATCGTATATGAGCCGTAAACGAAAAATTTGTACCTTTGCCGCGATAAAACCGTCCGTCATGAACACCGTCCGCAAATACCCCGTGGGAATCCAGACCTTTTCGGAAATCAGAAAAGGCCAGTACGTCTACATCGACAAAACAGACTTGATGTGGGAGATGACCCGCACGAAATTCGTCTTTCTTAGCCGTCCGCGCCGGTTCGGCAAGTCGCTGCTGTCCACCACACTGGACTCCTATTTCAAAGGGCAGAAGGAACTCTTCGAAGGACTCAAGATCATGGATCTGGAGACGGAGTGGGAGCAGTATCCGGTCATCCATGTGGATTTAAGCGAAGCCAAGATTTGCCAATCTGTGGAAGAACTGCGTGACACCCTCCTGTTTTTGCTGAAACCGTTGACTAAAGTGTTCGGCAAGGAGGAGGATGAAGTTCTGCCGGGCAAATTGCTGAAAGGCATCATCCACCGCGCATACGAGAAAACCGGCAAGCAGGTGGCCGTCATCATCGACGAATACGACGCGCCGCTGTTGGACAAACTCCACCTTCCGGAATTGTTGGACGGGTTCCGCGACGTGATGCAGGAGTTCTTCATCCAGCTTAAGGCGAACGAGGCGCTGATCCGTTTCTGCTTCATCACCGGAATCACCAAATTCTCGCAGCTGAGCATCTTCTCCACCATCAACAACCTCACCAACATCTCTATGGATTCTAAATATGCGGCCATCTGCGGCATCACGGAAGAGGAACTGGTCACCGACATGGCCCCCGACATCGCGATGCTCGCGGAAGAGTACGAATGCACGCCCGAGGAGATGCACGACAACCTGAAAAAGCAGTACGACGGTTACCGCTTTGCCAAAAAGTCTCCCGACATTTACAATCCGTTCAGTCTGCTGAAATGTTTCAACCAGAGGGATATCGCCAACTACTGGTTCGAGAGTGCCACCCCGACCTTCCTCATCCGACAGATGCAACACTACCGCACCGACATCACCACATTGGACCGCATGGAAGAGCCGTCTGACGCCTTCGACTGTCCCACCGAAGCCATGGAAACCGTCCTGCCGCTACTCTACCAAAGCGGTTATATCACCATCAAAGATTACGATCGCGAGTCGGACATCTACACCCTTGGCATCCCCAACAACGAGGTCCGCTTAGGCTTCACACGAGGGTTGCTGCCCACTTACATAGGCATTGATGGACCCATTGTGCAGAAAGGCTTCGCCCTGAAACTATGGCAGGCACTGAAGAAAAACGACATAGACCTCGCCATGCAGGAAATGAAGGCCTACTTCGCCGAACTGCCTTACGTGGAGGGCTTCCAAAAGAAATTGGCGGAGGTGAAGAACTACGAAGGGTTCTACGAATGGTCGCTGTACCTGATCTTCTCAATGCTCAACGTCTATGTGCGCACCCAGGTGAAGTGCGCGGGCGGCCGCACCGACGTCGTGGTGGAGATGCCTGACACCACCTACGTCTTCGAGCTGAAGGCGAACGGCACGGCACAGGAGGCCCTCGACCAAATCAACAGCAAGAACTACGCCCTGCCCTACGAAACCGAAGGCCGCAAGGTCGTCAAAGTCGGCGTGGCCTTCGAGCGGGAAACGATGACAGTGGGGACGTGGTTGGTGGAAGAATAGCGGATTTGGAAAACATTTCGGACTTTATGGCAAAGAACACATCAGCATCACGGCAAACATTTCTCATCACGCTGATACTGTGTCTTTTATCAACCGTCTTCCTGTCACGTCTCTATTCCCAAAACGACATATTCCCTAACGGAAACCCCGGCATCGAAATGCGCTTTGTGCCGTCCTGCACGCCCTCGAACGACGCTTCAGCCACGCAAACGGGCGCCAGCCCCGTCAAGGGATTCTACATCGCCAAGCACAAGGTCACACGACGGCTTTGGAACGAGGTCATGGGCACCCGCACGGACGGAGAGGCCGACGACTACCTGCCCGTGACCAATGTCTCTCGCGACGAGGTGCAGCTTTTCATCTTCTGGCTCAACCAAAAGACGAAGATGCACTACCGCCTCCCCACGGAATCGGAGTGGACGTGCGCCGTCCAGACGGGATTCCTTCCGGACGTAACCCCCTCCTTCTACCTCGGTGGCGACGATGCTTCCACGGGATTCCGACTGGCCATGGATTACGACGGCGGGGTTGATAACGATTACTTAGACTTAGGCAATGATGATGAGGAAGCTGTGTGGAGCAAGGAGGATAGCGTCAGGATGGCGGGGAGCACTCCCCCACCCTCCCAAACAACCGCCAACGACACCTCGAAGGTCTCTATACGGGCCCTTCTCGCCGCCGAGAAGGCCGCCGAACGACAGGAAAGAACGGCCAAGAGGAGGGCATTCCTCAACACCTACCCACTGAACATCTTCTTCACCCTCAATGCCGCCTACACCTCCATGCCGCAATGGTCCTTCGGGTTCAAGGTCGGCACGGTGAAACGCTTCGGCTGGTACCTCAGCGCCATGACCAATTTTAACTACCGAGGGGCATTCTCTCCCTTCGAGGAGAACGGGCATTACGTCCTCACCGGCGTTTCCAAGACCACCTACCTCGGCGGACAAGTCGGGTTTGTGGCACGCCCCTGCATGCTGCTTTCCGTCCACGCCGGCGCCGGCTTCGGCTACCGCACTCTCAACTTCGAGAGCGACAAGGGCTGGCATTATTACCCGAAGCGGAGCTATCACGGTCCCACGGCTTCGCTCGGCGTGATGTTCCACATCCGACATCTCGTCCTCTCCGCCGAGGTCACTGGCATGATGTACAACCTGAACCCAATCAACGACGTGAGATGCGCTTGGGGCGCACGGATGGGGGTGGGGGTTAGTTTTCCAATTAAGAAATTAAGAATGAAGAATTATGAATTATGAATTATGAATTATGAATGTAGAATGTAGAATAACTACTGATGCAATGATCTTAGGTGTAACAATATCTGTCAAGCCATTTTGTTTTGACGCCGAGGCAAGCCTCCCGTAGCAAAGTGTTTTCTGGCTACGGCACATCAGTGCCGGCGCGGGATAATTCCCCTTCTATTTTAGAAGGGGTGCCGGCAGGCGGGGTAGTAATATTAAAATATCATAATTCCTTGTGAAAATATAACAATACATCATAATTGTTTTTTTTAAATTATCGCGTCAGTAATAATGTAGAATGAAGAATAGACAATGGAAGGGGTGAAAAGATATTGGTATAAAAGTACATGGGTAGCTCTCTTTTTTACGATGGGGCTTTTCTTTACCTTTTGCGGGAAAGATCCTGTTTTTGAGCAGGGGGACTACCTTTATGAGCATGACGATTTCACAAAGATGGAAAACATCAACGGGATCCTCATCCACTGGTCGGACACGATGGAGCTCAGCGAGGAGCAGAAAACCGTGGTGCGGAACTTGGTCGCGAATCTAGTGCGCGTGGAGGGCGGCACTTTCCGGATGGGGGCGCAAAGTGGCATGCCGCAGGGCGACAACTATGATCCTGAGGCGCGCGACAACGAGAATCCCGTGCACGAGGTGACCCTGAGCGACTTCTACCTCGGCAGGTTCGAAATCACCCAGCATGAGTGGCGCGCGATCATGGGCGATGATTTGAACTGGTCGGAACAATACGGCAAAGGCGACGACTTCCCCGCCTACAATGTATCGAGGAACGATGCGCTGCGGTTTTTGGAGAAACTGGGTGCGATGACCCGACTGCCCTTCCGGCTGCCCACCGAGGCGCAGTGGGAGTATGCCGCACGGGGCGGTTCCAACTCGCTGCATTACCGTTTCAGCGGCAGCTACCAGGTGGACGAAGTGGCTTGGCATCACGGCAATTCGGACGATGTGCTGCATCCCGTGGGCGGAAAACTGCCCAACGAATTAGGTTTCTTTGACATGAGCGGCAGTCTGTGGGAGTGGTGCTCGGACACTTACGGACCGTACCCTTCCGCACCGCAGACCGACCCGCTGGCCGACTCCGGGAGCCAGTTCGTGCTGCGCGGCGGTGCGTGGACCTACCTGCCCGCCTACTGCCGCACGACCTGCCGCGACGACTACGACAGCGATGCCATCAGCGTCGCCGTCGGCTTCAGAGTGGCGATGGAATGCCTTCCGTAGGCCGCACCGCCGAGCCTATTTTTGCGAAAATTTGCGTACAAGCCGTTTTTATTCGCGAAAATTTGTATTTTTGCGCGTTTTATTCGCGAAAATTTGTATGGTCCAGCTTGACTTGAATAAGATTGTCTGTCTGACCGCCTTGGTCGTTTTTTCATTATTAGGCCACTCCCAAGATCAAGTCACACTTCAATTCACCGGACAAGACCAGTACGGCCAGCACGTGCCGTTGAGCACCGTCACCGTGGAGAATGTCACCAAGCATTGGCAGGAGGTGCTCCATTACCCCGACACCACCCTCATTATGGGAACCACCGGCATCGAGGATGGTGGTTGGATCGAGGATGGCGTGCGGCTGTTCCAAAACACGCCGAACCCCTTTGACGGGGTGACTGACTTCGCGCTTTATCTTCCCGAGGCATCGACGGTGACGCTCGAAATCTGCGACCTGAACGGCCTCGTGGCAGCCACCTATCAGGGCTCTTTTGAGCCGGGAAGCCACCTGTTCCGGGCGTGGCTGGCAAGTCCGCAGACCTACCTGCTACAAGCCCGGACGAGCGATGGCAGTGTCCAGATCAAGATGGTCAACACGGGCAATGGCGGACAGAGCCGGATGGAATATCTCGGCAAGGATGACACGCATTGGGCGGGAAAGTCGGGTGGCGATGACAAAGGGAGCACCGATATGCCGTTTTCCTTCGGCGACTGGATGCTGTACAAAGGCTATGCTAATTTGGCGGGGACGGAATTTGAAAGCGTTTCTGTGGAACGGCAGCAATATGGCTCGGAGTTGATCACGTTGACTTTCTCACTGCCGTTGCCGACAGTGACGACGGAGGCTGCCACGGATATCTCTGCAACTGAAGCCAAGTTGAATGGCATTGTGGAGGAGTATGCCGGATATCCGATAGTGGAAAGAGGGTTTTTATTTGCCGACAATGCATCATTGGACGGGGCGGTGGAACACATGGCAGGTTCTGGCGCTGGTTTGTTCTATTGTGTTATTGCCAATCTGCAGATAGCCACACGCTATTATTTTCGGGCATACGCCAAGACGGAAATAGGGACCACCTATGGCGATGTGCTCTTTTTGGATACGCAGGCGGAACTGCCCTCTGTGCTCACCCTCGGTGTGACGGACGTCAAGGCATCACAAGCCACCGTTATTGGCAATGTGACCGCCACGGGTGGTGCAAACACAATACAAGGTGGCGTATGCTGGAGCATGACGCAGAACCCCACAGTTGATGACAGCCACACCAATGACGGTAACGGCCTTGGCCTCTTCACGAGCCACATCACCGGACTGACAGCCAGCACCACCTATTATGTGCGAGCGTACGCCACCAACAGCACGGGCACCACCTACGGTGAGCAGCTGAGCTTCACCACGCAACCGCCTTTCTACTGCGGTATTGACACGCTGACCGACTACGATGGCAACGTCTATCAAACGGTGGAGATTGGGCATCAATGCTGGATGAAGGAGAACTTGCGCACCATACACTACGCTGATGGAACCATCATCCCCGTTGGCGCCGAACTCTCCGAAACCACAGCATATCGTTACTATCCGAATGACAACAGTGCTAATGTGCCCATTTACGGATATCTTTACAATTGGACTGCGGTGATGCACGGTGCGGCCAGTAGCAATGCCAATCCGAGTGGGGTGCAGGGCATTTGCCCTGAGGGCTGGCACGTGCCAAGCGAAACTGAATTGACGCAGTTGATAAACTTTGTGAGCAGCCAGAGCCAATATGGTTGTGGAGGAGACACCAGCAATATTGTCAAGGCGTTGTCATCCAGCACAGGATGGGATTTCTGTACCGGTGTCAACGCTTGCTTTGCGAACTACAATCACCCCCTCAACAACGCTACTGGGTTCTCGGCTATACCTGCGGGACAGGTTGGCTATGATGTGTGCCAATTTGGTTTTACTAGTTCCGAAACATCTTGTAACATACGTTCTAGTACAGAGCACTTCAGCTATGGAACGCATGGCGCAGCCACACTTTCAATACATTATTCCGGAATAAATATGTCCCCATATATTGTTTGCTATGCTACATCTGTCCGCTGTCTGCTCGATGATTCGGGTGTGGACAGTTCTATTGCGGTAACACCTTTGGTGACCACTGCCAAAATTGAAGATATCACCTCTACGTCAGCCAGGGTCGGTGGTTTTGTCTCGGGAAGCGGTGGCACGCAAGTGACCGATAGGGGGCTCTGCTGGAATACAGTTTCGAACCCTACTGTGAGCGACAGCCATACCACGGACGGGCACGGCACAGGTAGCTTTACAAGCGGCATTGCAGGCCTGGTTCCCGGCACCACTTACTACATCAGAGCCTATGCCACCAACAGCGCGGGCACGGCCTACGGGGAACAGCGGGTCTTCACCACCACTCACCCGATCAATGACAGCATTTTGATTGATGCCCAGACCTGTCCTGGTGCAGACACTGTGACCGATTATGACGGTAACATCTACCGTACCGTGCAGATTGGCAACCAATGCTGGATGAGGGAGAACCTGCGTACCACACACTATGCAGATGGCACAGAGATTCCAGCTGGTAATACAACTTCCAATACAACAGCTTACCGATATCCACCCCACGGCCACGAAAGTGAGGTGACCATCTACGGTTACTTGTACAATTGGATTGCAGTGATGAAAGGTGACTCGGCCAGCAACTTGAACCCGAGTGGTGTGCAAGGCATCTGTCCCAATGGCTGGCACGTGCCAAGTTGGACGGAATGGGAACAACTGCAGAGTTATGTGGGCAGCCAAGGTCAATATGTATGCGGTGGCGACAGCAATCAAATCGCCAAAGCATTGGCTTCTCAAGTGTGGTGTAATACAAACAGTACATCCAATGCCTGTGCCGTGTACAATAATGTGAGTGCCAACAATGCCACGGGTTTTTCTGCCCTTGATGTTGGTTATTTCAGCGACTCTTTTGTTTATGGCGAGGCAAGAATATGGTCAACCGTCAATCAGACTGTTTTTTGTCTGCAACCATACTCACCCGAAGCACACAAAGGTGGTGGCTATTCTTCAGATGGCTGTTCCGTCCGCTGCCTCCGCCATGACAGCAGTGCAATTGTTATTCCAAGTGTTACTACTGATACATTGAGAGACATCTTTTTTTCATCAGCCACTTGCGGAGGCTTTGTCGTTGAAAGCGGCTGGACGCCTGTCACTGCACGGGGCGTATGCTGGAGTACTTCGCATAACCCAACCGTGAACGACAGCCACACCACCAACGGCAGCGGGACAGGAAGTTTTACAAGCCATATTGATAGCCTATACGCTAACACTACGTACTACGTGCGAGCCTACGCTACCAACAGTGTGGGAACAGCTTACGGGGAAGAACGCAGCTTCACCACTCTGCCTCCTTTTTATTGCGGCATTGACTCGGTGACGGACTACGACGGCAACGCATATCCCACGGTGGAAATCGGAGATCAGTGCTGGATGAAAGAGAACCTGCGCACCACGCACTATGCTGACGGGACTGAAATTCTTGTAGGAGATCCGAATTCAACGTATCCAACTATCCCTACTACACCGTATCGTTGTGCACCAGGTAATAACAATGCAAATGTGCCAGTTTATGGTCTATTGTACAATGGCTACGCAGCTTGTGGATCTGCATTAACGAATTTTCTTCAAGGAGTATGCCCAGACGGATGGCATCTGCCGAGTCAGAACGAATACGAGCAACTCACCAGCTATGTGGGTAATCAAAGTCAATATGTTTGTGGTGGCAGTAGCATTGCAAAATCGTTGGCTTCACCATCGGGATGGATAGGAACGTCATCCAATACCTGTTCCGTGAAATATTGTCCAGACGAAAACAATGCCACGGGATTTACCGCCGTTCCGGCAGGTGCCAACGGCAACGGCCTTGGTGATTCGTGTGTAATATGGTCAAGAAGCCTGGGTGGTCTTTTTTCGCTTAAAAGCTATGTTGTCGTTGATCAAACGGTTATTTTGAAATCCTTCAAAGTTAATAATAGGTTCTTATCTGTCCGTTGCCTTCATAATGAATCATGGATAGACAGTGCTGATTTGGTTGTGCCTTGTGTCACTACCGATACGTCAAGCAACATCTTATCCACATCAGCCACTTGCGGAGGCTTTGTAAGTGGGAGTGGCGGTTCATCTGTCACTGCGCGGGGCGTATGCTGGAGTACTTCGCATAACCCAACCGTGAACGACAGCCACACTTCTGAAGGCAGTGGCACAGGGCGTTTTTCCAGCAACATAAGTGGTCTTGCGACGGGCACAACCTATTATGTCCGGGCCTACGCCACCAACAGTGTGGGAACTGCGTATGGGGAGGAGCGTAGCTTCACCACAGAGACTTCTTCCGTTGCCCCAACTCAGTGATCGACTTGATGGCGACGTCTATCCCTTAATAGAAATTTGGGAGCAGTGCTGGATGCGGGAGAACCTGCGCACTACACCATTCATTCCGACGCCCGTTGCCAGCCGACCACCACATTGTTCACTGCAATCATCTTGTTTGCAAACAGAGTGTTATAGTACATGGTCACTTTCTCCTTGGCAGGCTCGCACTGCGGATAGCGCCGCATGATGTCGTTCAACACGGCCTCGCGATGCCGCTCCCGGATTTCGTAATTGTTCTTGAAAAAGTCCGACTGCACGTACTCCGACAGCTTGTCAACCGGCGACATCCCGTTGGCCTCGGCCGCCCGGTTCCAATCCCAGAACGGACGGAAAAGCGTGTCCACGGCCTGCTCCATCCGCTTCGCCACCTCCGCCGGAATCTTCTGATTATCAGTTTTTTCAACAGCAACATTCACTTCCTTGGAAGGCATATCCGCATGGTTTGAAAACTCTTGGGATGGTTGCCGAAGCGTTACATCCTCCTCATCCGCAACCCTTTCGGAAGTCACCACGTCCAACGGGGCATTCTCCACCTCCAGCGCTTGTCCTTCCACCGGCTTTTCCGCTGCTTTTGGCGAAAGCACCCACGCCGCTATCCCGATGACGGCCACGGCGGTCAGGATGACGAGCATCGGGAGCAGTCGTTGACGGCGCTCCATCCGCTGCAGAATCTCCTCCGCATTGCCGAAGCGCTTCTCGCGGTCAGGCTGCGTGCACTTGCGGGCGATCCCCCGGTAAGCATGCGGGAAAATCCGCCGCAAGACGACCCCGAAGGCGTAGATGTCGGCACGGCAATCCAACGCCACGCCGCCGCTCTTCTGCTCGGGCGCCGCGTACTTGTCCGACCCCGCCGGCTGCTTGAAAACGCCGTGGTAGTCGGTGTCCGCCAAACCGAAATCGATGATTTTCACGTTGTGGCCGT
>JAEEGH010001153.1_pt1 | contig 78220 bp, 41 predicted proteins | sample 9134181 | NCBI WGS metagenome assembly JAEEGH01 (sample SAMN16246544, study PRJNA631951) | gut metagenome | biome: gut microbiome; feature: rumen; material: DP-attached | host: Bos | place: Iran: Karaj | collected 2018-10 | reverse complement strand
CCGAGGATCTCGTAGCAGGTGAGATCGACCAAATCCCAGTTGTTCACGAATTGGAGGTGCGACAGATAGAAGCTGACGTTCAGCTGCTGCAGTCCGCGGTCGCCCTTGGCCGCTTTGAAGAACTGCACTAATGTGAGCAGTCCGGCGAGCCGCATCTCGTGGTATTCGGACGTGACGCAGGCCTCCAGTTCATAGAACGAGACGGACTGCCAGCACTTCTTCACAATTTCGCGCACGACGGGCACCTTGATGCCGAGGAACTTGTCGCCCTCGCCGTACTCGCCCTTGCCGGTTTTGAAGAAACGGCTCAGGTGTTCGGCCTGTTCAGGGTCCTGGCGGTGAAGGATTTCCTCGTAGAGGGAGGCGGGATGACCCGATTCGTTATATTGTTGATTTTCAGTCATAATCAGAATATTTGAAACTGGCGGCAAAAGTACAAAAAAACTCCGCAGCCACGATTAGCGGACACCACTGTTTTGGATACTCTAAAAATGTAACCTTTTTAATTTTTTGCATCCATTTATAATAGAAAAACCTTATTTTCGCAGCATCAAAAATTCACAAAAATGGGAAAAAAGAATATACCCCAACATATTACATTATTGGCCGGGATAATTCTGGTCCTATGTTTCGCAGCTTGTACACCCGAGCCCATCGGCCCGCTGCCTTCGGAGCCGCAACCCATCGAATACACACCCGAAGTGCAAGAGCCTATCACGAACGATTTCACCTTGGTCAAGGCCTGCATCGGCAAGTCGCTGTCGGAGGCCTCCGCCCTGCTGACTGAACATGGTTTTGTTGCCGGAGATGGCAACAAATTCCTGAAAACGGAGAACGGTGTCACCAAGGAGGCGAAAATCTACTCCATAGGTAATGTCGCACTGACCCTCAAAGACAGTGATTTCGATATTTTGAAACCAGGTTTCGTGCAATGGCTGAACGAGATACGGAACTCGGTATCATACACAAATTTAGTCCGAAAATCTTTCAGCCTCTGTACGGGATGGGAAAACGGAAACCAACACTTCGATAGTCCCGAAGCACTCCTTAATGCTCTCGAACCTGCCCCCCTTGCCGATGGCCTATCCGCCGACTTCTATGGAAACGACTTCTATGCTAACCGATACAGTTTGGTGCTGATGCCAAATCTTAACGGTGTTTACATGCAAATCATCAACCACCTTGCCGGGCAGCCTTCCAACGATTTCACGGAGAGCGATTTGCAAGAGACAGATCTCCAAAAGCACATCCTGATTTCCAAGGTGGACTATCTCACTTTCAGATACAAGGGGTTTTACGCGCTGAATGTCACCAACAAGCTCAACTCCGGCAACGAAATCCCGTTTGTTTCGCAATATCACGCGCCCGCAGATTTCGGATACATCAAACTGTTCTATCGCAACACCGACAACCTGTTGATGGACGGTTCCATCGTCTGGAACGGTTGCGGCGAGCTGAACTTCCCGAACAACTTCCGTGCCGGTCTGCCGATGGACAACGGACTCCCCTATCCTGGGCAAAGCCGCATTTCTTTCATCAACAATGGTGGACACTACGAGACCGTCACCGACGAGAGGGATTTGCAGTATATCTGGCAGAGCGTTTCCCGGCAGAAGGAGTTCCAACATTATTATAGAAATTCGTCCAAGAAGGTGGCCGTTTACCTGTACACCCCGAGCGAGGGAATCGGCAACCCCGCCGACGCCTACTATCTTGTATTCACGGAGCAATAGAAGAACGTTAATTGTCTTTAACTTCGGTTTCGAAAATATAGAATAAAACAGTCCCCACATCTATAGTCAACCGGGCGGTAGTGCGCTGTGCGGCCTGAGCCGTGCATTCGGATGACAACGTGCTGAGCCTGCGCCGTGATGTTCGAAAGGAACGGGTGCTGCCGGCTCCGAGCAGCGGTCAGATAGACGATCAGAAAATCGTTTTTTTCGGTTCGCCCTACAGATGCGGGGGGCTGTCGTTATATCAGCTCTGTCTGGAAGTTGAGTGCCTGGATTTCCATGTCCAGCTGGCGCAGACGGGCGGAACAGTCGTCCACCAACTTGCCGATGGCCTTCACATCGACCACCGTCACCGTCTTGATTTCCGAACGGGAGTAGCGGTCCTGTCCGGCCGAGGCCGTCTCGAAGATGTTGCGCAGGGTGGCGACCCGCATGGTCAGCACATCCTTGCGCGCCATCAGCTGGGTCAGCGTGACCCCGTCGCTGCTCTTCGTCTGCATGTTGGTGGCGTTGATGCGCCAGATGAGCTCTTCCAGCTGCACGAGGCACGTGTCGAGTTCTTTCATCAGCTCCTCCGGTTTCTCCAACGGCTCGTCACCCTCCTGCACTTTCACGTTGTTCTGGATGCGCATCCCGATCTGCTGGATGCGTTTCTGCAAGTCTTTCCTGATACTCAATGCTTCCGCAAGTTTCATAGTGATTTCGTTTTTGTGCGGCAAAAGTACACAAAATTGCGTTTTGTCTAACATGAATTGTCATTATTTTTACATGAATTAACATGAATTACACATGAATAATTCAGAAATATTTTGGCTTATTTTCGATAATTCATGAAATATTCATGGCGATTTTTGAAAAAAAAAATCACCCACAGTGTAACAAAATCCATTTTTTCATACATAGTATTATGAACGCGCTATTGCGGGAACATAAAAAAATGTATTTTTGCACCCGAATTAGTGGCTGAGCAGCCACCTTTTTATAAACATTTTGAACTATGAGATACTTAACATTAGACAAGGCTACTGAAGCTTGGAGAAAACTCCAACCACTTTCAGACGAGGACAGAGCACGTTTGAGTCGTAGGTTCACCATTGACTTCAACTACAACTCCAATCATCTTGAAGGGAACACGCTGACGTATGGGCAGACAGAAATCCTTTTGCTTTTCGGCAAAGTCATAGGCGAAGCCAATTTGAAAGACGTGCAAGACATGACTGCCAGCAATGTCACGCTCAACATGATGAAAGAAGAGGCTACCATAAAAGAAACGCCTCTCACACAGGCATTTATCCGAACGCTGCACAAAACATTGCTACGCGAGGATTACACTGTCTATCGCGACCTTCCCGGAGGGATGCAGACGAGCTACACCGTTCATGCGGGGCAGTACAAAACCCGTCCGAACAGTGTCATCACCCGCTATGGTGACTGTTTCGAGTACGCTTCGCCGGAAGAGACTCCGGCCTTGATGACCGACCTTGTCGATTGGTACAACAAGGCGGAGGCGGAAGGGAAGCTGTCGCCCGTGGAGTTGGCCGTGCTGTTCCATTACCGTTACATCCGCATCCACCCGTTCGAGGACGGCAACGGGCGCATCGCCCGCCTGTTAGTCAACTATATCTTGACAAAACACGACTACCCGATGATCGTGGTACGGAGCAGACTGAAAAATGAATATTTGGAGGCCCTGCATTCCGCCGATTTGATGGTCGGTTCTTCTCCGAGCGCCGGAGCCAAGGCATCCTTGACAAAGATCAAACCCTTTGTGCAATATTTCAAAAAACTACTGGCCAAGGAAATCTATAACGATGTGCTTTTCCTCACCGAGCATGACGAAAACCTGTGGTGGTATGATGGCGAACGCATAGAATTCCGATCACTGAACTACAGCAAGCTGCTGGTTCTTATGATGTCGGAGCCTGTTCTCACGTTGGAAGAGATGCAGCGACATCTCAACATCAACATGTCGGCGGTGAAAAAATTGGTCAACCAACTGATTGAGAAAAAATATATCGAGCGGGGGACAGAAGACGGTTCCTGGCGGGTGTTCATCACGCCGTCGGTGTGAAGAGCAAGCACATTTTTTAAGAATCAATTGTTAAAAATGCTACTTTTGCGCCTTGAAATGATTTTGTGCGCAGAAGGCCATGCCCAGCATCCAAGAATACCTGAACAGGATACGCAATTCTTTCTCGCCATCGGCGAAGAAGGATCACGTTGTCGCCTTCATCGACACAGAAGTCTCCGCTGACGGCCGTAAAGTCTATGATTTCGGGGCGTTCATCGAACCGGAAGAGAAGTTCCACTCACCCTCGAAGAATGAATTCGCGAAGTTCATCCGCAATGCCGAATACCTCTGCGGCCACAACATTCTCCATCATGACCTCAAATTCCTTGCCGACATTCCCGACCTCAAGCGCAAGAAGACCATCGACACGCTGTACCTCTCCCCTCTCCTTTTCCCGCGCCGACCTTATCACAAACTTGTGAAAGACGAAAAATTGCAGGTAGAGGAGATGAACAACCCGCTCAACGACAGTCTGAAAGCACGCGACCTTTTCTACGATGAGATCTCTGCTTTCAACAACCTGTCCAAAGAATTGCAGTCTATTTATTACAAACTTCTGCACAAACGAGAGGAATTCGAGGGATTTTTCGACTATATCGGTTTCGAGGAGGCTTCAACCGACTTGGCTGAATTGATTCAGACGCAATTCAAAGGACATATCTGCGACCACGCGGACATTCCGAAACTCGTCAAAGAGCACCCTACAGAGCTGGCCTACGCGCTCGCCCTCATTCACTGCGGCGACCCTTTGTCCATCACACCGCCGTGGGTACTCTACCAATTTCCCATTGTTGAGCATGTCTTGAAACTGCTTTGCAACACCCCATGCCACCAGTCTTGCTCCTACTGCGACGAACGATTGGACATTCACAAGAACCTGCAGTCGGTTTTCGGCTACAACGGATTCCGCACCTTCGATGGCGAGCCGATGCAAAAGAAAGCGGTGCAGGCGGCTGTGGACGGAAAGTCGTTGCTCACCATCTTCCCCACGGGCGGCGGCAAGTCGTTGACCTTCCAGCTTCCGGCCATCATGGCGGGACGGAACGAGCACGGCCTCACCGTGGTCATCTCGCCGCTCCAGTCGCTGATGAAAGACCAAGTCGATAACCTTGCGGAGAAAGGAATCACCGAGGCGGTCACCATCAACGGACTGCTGGACCCCATCTCGCGCACGAACGCTTTCGAGCGGATCGCCGACGGCAGTGCCTCCATCCTCTACATCGCGCCGGAGATGATGCGTTCCAAAACCCTCGAAAAACTGCTCCTTTCCCGCAATGTGGTGCGTTTTGTCATCGATGAGGCGCATTGCTTCTCCGCATGGGGCCACGATTTCCGCGTGGACTACCTCTACATCGGCGACTTCATCCGGAAATTGCAGGAAGCAAAGGGAAACCACGTGGTCATTCCGGTTTCCTGCTTCACCGCCACCGCCAAACAGAAAGTCATTTCTGACATCCACGACTATTTCCAGCGGAAGTTGGGATTGGAGCTCGAACTGTTTGCCTCCACAGCTGCGAGAACCAACCTGCACTACTCCGTCATCCATGCTGAAACGGAAGAGGACAAATACGACCATCTGCGCAACCTGCTGACTGCTAACGATTCCCCGACCATCATCTACGTCTCGCGCACGCGAAAGACGAGAGAGATTGCCGAAAAGCTGACCAAAGACGGTTTTCCCGCGCTGCCCTTTAACGGTAAAATGGACCCCAACGACAAAATTGCCAACCAAAATGCCTTCATGGACAACCAGGTGCGGGCCATCGTGGCAACATCCGCATTCGGCATGGGAGTAGATAAAAAGGACGTGGGCATGGTGATCCACTACGACATTTCCGACTCGTTGGAAAATTACGTGCAGGAGGCCGGACGCGCCGGGCGTGACCCGCAACTCAACGCCCAATGCTACATTCTGTTCAGCGACCACGACTTAGACAAGCACTTCATCCTTCTAAATCAAACAAAACTGAGTATCAGCGAAATACAGCAAGTCTGGAAAGCCATCAAAGACCTCACACGGCAACGGAAGTCGGTGAGCTGCTCCGCCTTGGAAATCGCACGCCAGGCGGGATGGAACGACGAGGTGGCAGACATCGAAACCCGCGTGCGCACTGCGGTTGCAGCTTTGGAGGACGCCGGCTACGTGAGTCGCGGCAACAACGTTCCCCGCGTTTTCGCCACGGGTATCAGGGTCAAAAACATGGAGGAAGCCCGCCAGCGCATCGAGCACTCTTCGCTGTTCTCCCATGACGAACAGACCCAAGCCATCCGCATCATCAAATCCCTGATTTCCAACAAATACAAGGCGAATGCGGGCTCAGTAGAAGCCGAATCCCGCGTAGACTATTTGGCAGACATGTTGGGCATGACTAAAGCCGAGGTCATCCAAGCGGTGAGTCTGATGCGCCAAGAGGGAATTTTGGCCGACTCCCGCGATATGACTGCGCTAATCCACAAAACCGACAACGAAAAGAAATCCCTCAAACGGTTCGAGTCATTCGCCAAACTTGAACAATTCCTATTGGCAATGGTCATCTCACGGGACAATGAAATCGAAATCTCTTACAAAGAACTGAACGAGAGCGCCTTAAAGGCCGGCATTCAAGATTCGACCATACGTAACATCCGTACCATCCTCTATTTTCTAAGCATCAAATCTTACATCAAGAAAAAAGAGAATATTGAAAAAGGTCTGGTCCGTTTTTCGTTGAGCCGAGATATCAACGCCATTTCAAGGAAAAACGACCTTCGTATCGACCTTTGCAGGTTCATCATCGAAGAGCTTTACACCTTGCCGACCACGGAATCCGAAAACACCTCCAATGAGTTCAGATTGGTGCAATTCTCGGTGACAGAGATTCAAAAGCGGTTCTCAGAACAAATCAGGATAAATGTTTCTGACAAACCGTGTACCATCGGCGATGTGGAGGAAGCGCTGCTCTATCTCAGCAAAATAGGGGCGCTCAAATTGGAAGGCGGGTTTATGGTGATATACAACGCCATGCAGATCCACCGCCTGACCGACATGAAATACAAATACAAAAAAGAGGATTACCGGCTGCTGGACGAGTTTTACAAACAGAAAATCAGGCAGATACACATCGTAGGGGAATATGCCAACCTCATGGTCAAGGACTACGGCGCAGCATTGCAGTTTGTGCAGGACTATTTTCTATTAGACCACAAAAAATTTGTCAGCCAATATTTCAAAGGGGACAGAGCGAAGGATATCGAGAAGAACATCACGATGGAGAAATACCAGCAACTTTTCGGCGAACTATCTGAAAGACAGCGGGAAATCATCCAAGACAAACAGTCAAAGTGCATCGTGGTGGCGGCAGGACCGGGGAGCGGCAAGACAAGGGTACTCGTTCACAAATTAGCCTCGTTGCTTCTGATGGAAGACGTGAAACACGAACAGCTGCTGATGCTGACCTTCTCCCGCGCTGCAGCCATCGAATTCAAACAACGGTTAATCAAGCTGATTGGAGGCGCCGCCCATTTCGTGGACATCAAGACCTTCCACTCCTACAGCTTTGATTTGATAGGAAAAATGGGGAATCTGGAAGACATGAACCATGTGGTTCGTATGGCCGCTGACATGATTGAGAATGGTGAGGTAGAACCCACCAAAATCGGAAAAACCGTGTTAGTAATCGACGAAGCGCAGGACATGGACGCCGACGAGTACGCGCTCGTAAGCGCACTGATGCGACAAAACGAGGAGATGCGCGTGATTGCCGTCGGTGACGACGACCAGAACATCTACCAGTTCCGCGGTTCCGATTCCAAATACATGCAGTCGTTCATCTCTGATTTCCAAGCTGTTCAATATGAGATGACCGAAAACTACCGCAGTTGTCGGGACATCGTCCAGTTTTCCGACCGTTTCATCCATCGTTTAGACAACCGCATGAAAAAAAAGGGTTGCACGGCGATAAGTCAGGAGAACGGGCAGGTTTTTCTGACCAAACATATCAGCAGCATCCTATACACGCCCATCATCAATCAACTGAAACACAACGGGATAAAAGGGACCGTTTGCGTGATGACCAACACCAACGACGAAGCGGTTCAGATGGCGGGACTTTTGCACAAGGAAGGGTTCCGCACCAAGCTGATTCAGTCGGGTGGCTCGTTCCGGTTAGCAGACTTGGCGGAAATCCGCTATTTCATGAAACAGATTGACAAACGGACCTCCACACCCATCATTTCGGATAACGCATGGGGAGAGGCGAAAGAGAAAACACTCCTCACCTACACGCAAAGTAACCTTCAGGAATATTTGCAGAGCTTTTTCCATGCTTTCGAAAGCACCAACAAAGTGAAATACCGCAGTGATTTAGGAGATTTCGTGTTCGAGTCCAATATCGAAGATTTCTGCTTCGCCGACAAGAAAACAGTATTGGTTTCCACCATCCACAAGACCAAAGGCCGCGAGTTCGACACGGTGTACATGATGCTGGCGCGCAACGAGGATGAAACGGCGGAGAACATCCGGAAGTTGTATGTGGGCATGACCCGTGCACGGAAATCGCTCTACATCCACACCTGCACCGCCATTTTCGACGGAATCCGGCATGAAAATGTAGAATACGTGGAAGATAACGTGCCGTACAGTGCCCCGAACGACATTTCCGTGCAGTTGACCCACAGGGACGTCTATCTGGATTTTTTCAAAGACAAGAAGGAAAAGATTCTCTCGTTACGGAGCGGACAACCACTTTGGTTCAAGGACAATGGTTTTTATTCGGCAACAGGCGACTGCGTGGCAGTTTTGTCCGCGAAAAAGCGCAACGAACTGCAAGAGCTCCATCGGCAAGGATTCTCGGTCTATGCTGCGGAGGTGGCCTTCATCGCAGCATGGCGCAGCGAGAACGACACCGTGGAATCGGCGGTGATGCTGCCGAAGGTACACCTGCGGCGGTGACACAGCACCCCTTCGCCAAAAAAATTTCCTCCCCTACTGCAACCTTTTCAACTTTCCGTGTCTTATAGTGCGGAAAAACATTATTTTTGCCGTGCTGTTTTCCCATTGCGGGGTTCACCGGACTTCGCGCCGCTTATGGCAGCAGCACGGAAAGAAAAACAGAGAAGTCCCCATAAAATGATGAAAAAAATCACCACCCTGCTGCTGACCCTTCTGGCTTTCGCCGGGTACAGCCAAACCCAAACCGATGTGCTCTCCGCAGCACAGAAGCTGATCGACGCGAAAAAGTACGAGTCCGCGTACGTCCTACTTGACAACGAAGATCCCAGCAACGAGAAACCCGACGTCGTGCTGATGAAGGAGGATATCGTGCTCAACTACTTTGTTTCCAGTATGATGCATCAAGTCTTCGCACTCAAAGACCTGAAAAAGAACGAGGATGTCATGGACTATCGCGGCAAAACCGGCACCTTCAGCTTGTTCCCGTTCCGGGCCGACAGCGTCCTGATCAAGCTCATCGCCGCCTATCCGGACAACTGCAAGTTGTACCGCGGACTCGCGTTCTACTACACTGAAGTGCTGAACAAATACGGAGAATACTGGCTTATAGACGAGGAGGAACTGACGCAAAAGGCCATCGACAACGGCAAGAAAGCCATCGACGGCGGATGCGGCGACTACAACACCTACCACAACACGGGAGTGGCGCTGCTGTGGCAAGAAGAGACCGAAGCAAGCATCCCATACCTCAAGAAGGCCACCGAACTGGAACCCAAAAAAGCGGACGCGCACTACAACTTGGCCTACGCCTACCTGTTCACGGACCAGCTCGACAACGCGTTCCCGCAGGCCAAGACCTCCTACGACCTCTACAAGGACAAGGACCTCAAGGGGGACGCCGCCCGCATGACCGGACAAATCCTGATGGAGAAAGGCGACTATCGCAATGCCCTGAAATACTTTGAAACGGCGGACAAGCTCATTCCGAACGACTACTACAACCTGTCGCCCCTGCTGCGTCTCTACTTAGTCACCGGCAACCAGAAGGCGCCCTCGACGGCCAAGAAACTGTTCGAACTCGACCCCGAAAACCCGACCATCTACCAGGCCATGGTGGAGGCATACCGATTCGCCGGCAAAGAACCCGAACTCGTCCGTTTTTACAAGGCGCAGCTGCCGAAATACGTGAACAACGACAAGGTTTTCGGCAACCTGCACTTCTACTTAGGCACCCTCGCGATGGAGCACGACAAAGCCGCCGCCAAGGAGTATTTCCTGAAAGCCAAAGAGATTTTCGGGCACGTATATGACAAGGAACACTATGTGTTCGGGGTGATCGACGACGCGCTCGAGGGACTCTGAGATTTCCCAAAGCCAACGTTTCCAAACTCGTAAAAACGCAACAACAGCGCGACGTTCGGAGACGTCGTCCCCTACACCACCGTGACCGCCGTGCCGGAGGCGATGACCATCATCATGCCGTTGTTCTCGCCAAGCACCTCGTAATCAAGGTCAATGCCGACCACGGCGTTGGCCCCCATCTCGGCCGCGCGTCTCTCCAATTCCTGCATGGCAGCCTCGCGCGCATGTATCAGCTCTTCCTCATACGAGCCCGAGCGTCCGCCCACGAAATTACGGATTCCCGCGAAGAAATCCTTCACAAAATTGATACCCGTGATCACCTCGCCGAACACGACGCCGTGGTGGTTCACAATCTGTTTGCCTTCAACAGTCGGAGTGGTAGTTAAAATCATAATCGTCCTTTTTTTAAATGATGGCAAAAATAACATTTTTTTCAAGCCGGAACCGCTGTTGGCAATTGGCAGTTGACTGTTAACTGTTGGCCAAAATCCAACTGCAAATTTCCCGCCCAACCTACCAAAAATTTTCGTATATTTGCAGGTTTTTAGAAAAAAAGTAAAACCATTAATAATGAGCGAGTTAGAAAATAAGATTGAGAAAGAAGAAACCTACGGTGCGGGTAATATCCAGGTCCTGGAAGGGCTTGAGGCCGTCCGGAAACGTCCCGCCATGTACATCGGCGACGTCAGCGACCGCGGTCTGCACCATTTAGTCAACGAGGTGGTCGACAACTCCATCGACGAGGCCCTCGCCGGATTCTGCAACAACATCGAAGTCAAGATACTGGAAGGCAATGCCATCAGCGTGCTCGACAACGGGCGCGGCATCCCCACCGACATGCATCCCAAGGAGAAGCGCTCCGCTTTGGAGGTCGTCATGACCGTCCTGCACGCCGGCGGCAAGTTCAACAAAGACTCCTACAAGGTCTCCGGCGGTCTGCACGGCGTCGGCGTCTCCTGCGTGAACGCCCTCTCCAAGCACCTCACCGCCGAGGTTTTCCGCGACGGGCTCCATTTCATCCAGGAATACGCCTACGGCAAACCCCTCTACCCCGTGAAAGTGCTCGGTTCCAGCGACTACCGCGGCACCAAGATCACCTTCCTGCCCGACGACACCATCTTCCACACCACCATCTATGAGTTCGACCGCCTCGCGCACCGCCTCAAAGAGCTGGCCTACCTCAACAAGGGGATCCACATCTCCATCGAGGACCTGCGCAGGACCAACGAGGACGGCAGCCATCCCAAGGAGGTCTATTACTCCGAGAACGGTCTGCGCGACTTCATCATGCACCTTGACGAAGGCCGCACCAAAATCACCTCGCAGCCCATCTACATCGAGGGCGAGAGGCAGGGTGTTCCCGTGGAGGTCGCCATGCAATACAACGACTCCTACTCCGAAAACATCCACTCTTACGTCAACAACATCAACACCATAGAGGGCGGCACGCACCTCACGGGCTTCCGCCAGGCGCTCACCCGCACCCTCAAGAAATACGCCGACGACAACAAGCTGCTCGACAAGCTCGAGAAGAGCAAGATCGAGATTTCCGGCGACGACTTCCGCGAAGGTCTCACCGCCATCATCTCCGTGAAGGTGGCCGAGCCGCAGTTCGAGGGCCAGACCAAGACCAAGCTCGGCAACAGCGAGATTGCCGGCGTGGTGAACCAGATGGTGGGCGAAATGCTGACCAACTATCTGGAGGAGAACCCGAAAGACGCGAAATCCATCGTCGACAAGGTGGTGCTGGCCGCCCAGGCGCGCCACGCCGCCCGCAAAGCCCGCGAGCTCGTGCAGCGCAAGTCCGCCTTCAGCGGCTCCGGACTGCCCGGCAAGCTGGCCGACTGTTCCTCCAAGGACGCCTCCAAATGCGAGCTCTTCCTCGTGGAGGGTGATTCCGCAGGCGGCACCGCCAAGCAAGGCCGCGACAGCCACTTCCAGGCCATCCTGCCCTTGCGCGGTAAGATCCTGAATGTGGAGAAAGCCATGCAGCACCGCGTCTTCGAGAGCGAGGAGATCAAGAACATCTACACCGCCCTGGGCGTCACCATCGGCACGGAAGACGACAGCAAAGCCCTGAACATGTCCAAGTTGCGTTACCACAAGGTCATCATCATGACCGATGCCGATGTCGATGGCAGCCACATCGCCGCCCTGATCCTCACCTTCTTCTTCCGCTTCATGCGCGAACTCATCGAGAACGGCCACGTCTATCTCGCCACCCCGCCGTTGTACGGCGTCAAGAAAGGCGACAAACTGCAGTACGCCTGGACCGACGAGCAGCGCGACCGTCTCACCGCGGAGGCTTCCGCCGGCGGCCGCAAGGTGCACGTGCAACGCTACAAAGGTCTCGGTGAGATGAAAGACGACCAGCTGTGGGACACCACCATGGACCCCGCCAACCGTCTGCTCCGCCAGGTCACCATCGAGAACGCCGCCGAAGCCGACCGCATTTTCTCCATGCTCATGGGCGACGAAGTGCCGCCGCGCCGCGAATTCATCGAACAGAACGCCACCTACGCCAACATCGACGCGTAATCCAATTAAGAATTCAGAATTAAGAATTAAGAATTATTCCAAGAGGGCTGCAGGCCCGACACGTGTCAACCCAGGGCGAGCGTCAGCGAACCCTGGGCATGCGAGCGACAGCGAACCCCAGACACACGAGCGTCAGCGAACCCTGGGATAAAAAAAAGAATCATCATGGAAGAACCCGAAGTCATCGCAACTGAACCCGAAAAAAACGCACCGGAGACCGCCATCCCCGCGGACGTCATCTCCTTCAAAAACGTGAACATCTCCCAGCGGAAACTGAGAGTGCTGACCGACATCAGCTTCTCCATCCGCCAGGGCGAGTTCGTCTATCTCATCGGAAAAACAGGGTCGGGCAAGTCGTCCATCCTCAAAACGCTCATCGGCGAACTCAAGCCTGAAGGCAACGAGGCCATGATGATCGGCTATGACCTGCTGAACCTGAAAACCAAGCAGATCCCCGAAATGCGCAAAAAAATCGGCATGGTGTTCCAAGACTACCAATTGCTGCAAGACTGCACCGTCATCGACAACCTGATGTTCGTGCTCCGCGCCACCCAATGGAAAGACAAGAACGCCATGCTCAACCGCTGCGAGGATGTGCTTGGAATAGTGGGACTGGAGACAAAGGACTTCAAGCTGCCGTCACAGCTCTCCGGCGGCGAACAGCAACGCGTCTGCATCGCCCGCGCCTTGCTGAACAACCCGGATCTGATCCTCGCCGACGAGCCCACCGGCAACCTTGACCCCATCACCGCCGAGGAGATCTTCCAAGTCTTCCACCACATCAACCAGACCGGCACCACCGTCCTCATGGCCACCCATAACTTCCAGCTAATCGACAAGTTCCCCTCCCGCGCAATATGTGTCGAGAACGGGAAATTGATCGATTCGCATGTGTGATAACGGTTAAAGGTTAGAAGGTTAGAAGGTTAGTAGGTTAGTAGGTTAGTAGGTTTAGAGTTTAGGGCCAAGTTTAAGTCTAAGTCTAAGTCTAAGTTTAAGTCTAAGTCTAAGTCTAAGTCTAAGTCAGCATTTTCTCGCCAGCGCACAGCCAACAGCTAACAGCCAAATCATGCTTTCGATATTAATCCCCACATATAATGTTAACATCCATCCGCTGATTTCAGAATTGCAGCCGCAACTCAATGACAGTCAGATAGATTATGAGATTATCATTGAGGACGACAATTCATCGGACAGGACTATACGCCATCACAACTCTCTGCTGGGGGAGATGGATCGGATTACCTATATCGAGCATCCGGAGAATCTCGGGAGGTCCAAGACCCGGAACAACCTCGCCGACACCGCAAGGTTCCCTTTCCTGCTCTTCTTGGACTGTGACGCTCGGGTGAAGAGCGCGAACTACATTGCCAACTACTTGGAATTCATCAAGAAACGGCAGCTCGGAGAGCAACCCTTCGCCGTGTCGGGCGGATTGGCTTACCGGAATTTCATCCCGGCGGAAAACCAGACACTCCGATACAAATATGGTCTCAAACGGGAAGTGCGCCCCGCCGCCATCCGCAACCGTCACCCGCACAGCAATTTCACCCCCTTCAACCTGCTAATCTCGAAGTCCGTGTTCGACACCTGCCATTTCGACGACTCGCTGACCGACTACGGTTACGAGGACACCTTCTTCGGAATGGCATTGGAAGAGGCAGGCATCCCCGTCTATCACATTGACAACGAGATGTTTCACGACGGGTTGGATGACAACGAGGAATTCCTGGCGAAAGTCTCCAAAAGCGTGCAAAACTTAGTAAAACTCTACCGTGACAACAAAGTGAACGACCAATTCTTCTCCCAAAGCCGACTGCTGCAGACCTGGGACAAAGTCAAAAAGCACCCCTTTGCCTCTTTGATTTTCGGGACGCTCAGAACCACACGTCCCCTGCTCACCCGCTTAACCCTAAATGCCAACAGCCTCAAAGCCCTGGACCTTTACAAACTCTCGCTCCTCAACGACCTTCTAAACCCTAAACGCTAATAAACCAACATGACCGACAAGATCCTCGGCACATTTCTCAACCGGCTGTTAGTCACGGCGATTCTCTTTGCCGTGGTCATCATCAACACGAACAGTTTCGGCGCGGAAGGTACCGGCACGATTGCACTCGTCATCCTTGGGCTTACACTTTTACAGGTGCTCAACAATTTCGTGGGCGGCTCCACCTTGGTCTATCTCGTACCCCAACGCAGCAACTTCCAACTGCTGAGTCTTTCCTATATCTGGATGATAATCAGCAACATCGCCGGAATCATCCTGTTAGGACTGCTTAATCTCGTTCCCCGAGAATACCTGCTGTTCCTTTTCGCCCTTTCCGTCATCTACAACATCTACTTCATCCACATCAGCATCATGCAGGGCAAAGAGGACATCAAACTGTTTAATATTCTGCAACTTACGCAGGCAGTCCTGCTGATTGTGCTTCTGGCAGCCGCACTTGCCTTCCAGCATTGGCTGCAACGTCCCGCCAGCATCAACACCTACCTGTGGGCGTTTCTCTGCTCCTACCTCATCCCCGCCATCATCAGCTCGGTCTATATCGCCCGCCATGTCCGGAAAGAGAACCTGCACGGTTCGGGAAAACTGTTCCTCGAAATGGTAAGGTTGGGTTTTTGGACGCAATTAGCCAACCTGGCGCAACTGCTGACCTACCGAATCAACTACTATTTCATCCAAAAATTCGTCAAAAACGACAAAGCGGTGGGTGTTTACGATTTAGGCACCAAAATTTCGGAGGCGGTATGGATCATTCCGAAAAGCATCTGTGTGGTGCTCTACGCACGTGTGGCCAATAGCCAGGACGCGGACTACACGAAACGCATCACCCTCTCCCTGCTGAAGTTCGTGTTAGTGGTCGTGCTGCTGGCGGTTTTCGTCCTCTGGCTACTGCCCCCGGCCTTCATTGCATGGATATTCGGTCCCGACTACGCCAGCTCGAAACCCGTGATTAACAGTCTGTTGCCGGGTATCGTCGCGCTGTCGTGCATGTCCATTCTATCGCACTATTTCGCCGGGCACGGCAAATTCCACATCAACGCCATCTCCTCATTGATCGGACTCATCGTCACGGCAGGTCTGGGCGTCACCTGGCTCGCTACCGTCGCCAAAACCGACACGATGAGCGCGCTCCAGGTCGCCGGACACATCTCCAGTATCGCCTACTCCAGCAGCTTCCTGTTCACCCTCGTCTGCTTCGTCCGACGCACGCACGCCAACGCACGCGACTTTCTCGTCACCCGCGACGATATACAATTGCTTAAAGAGAGCGTCAAGTCCCTGTCCTTGTTCCAAAAACGGAAAAAATCATGATTGTAGTGCATTTCCCCTCCTGGTTCCCGGATGCGGAGAGACCGCTGAACGGAAATTTCATCCTGCGTCAGATAGAAGCCGCCGGCACCGTCACTGAATCCATCGTGCTGCACCATTCGGCCTCCGAATTCGACTGCCCGATGCCCGAGAACGTGCATTTCCACCCGATACACTGCAAACAGAAACGGCAACTCATCAAATCCTACATCACTGAATTTCAAAACATTATAAAGGAATACGGCAAGCCCGACATCCTTCACCTGCACGTGGCGCTCCCGCTTGGTCCCGTTGCGGCATTCCTTTCCCGGAAACACAAAATCCCATTGGTAGTCAGTGAACACTGGTCGGTTTATCAGCCGATGAACCGGCCGTCACTGAAGTTTCGCGAGAAATGGACGTTACAATATGTATATAAGACTGCCGCGCACGTCACCGCTGTATCTCGAAACCTGCTCGACAACATCGCCGCCACCGTGCCCGCCGCCGCCAAAAAACCACAGACTGTGGTCGGAAATGTGGTGGACACCATCCTATTCGCCTTGAAGGACAACACTTTACAAAACGAAAAGAAACAAATACTGCACGTCTCCACCCTGGACAACGATGCCAAAAACATCATGGGCATCCTGCGGGCGGTGGACAAGCTGTGGCAACGGCGCAAAGACTTCGAACTCAACATCGTTCACGACTTCCGCAACATCTTGGCGGAAACATACGTCCGGGAGCGCGGCCTCGAATCCGCCGTCCACTTCCTGGGACGCAAAACATCGCCGGAAATAGCGGAAATGCTGCGCCATTCCGACTTTTTCCTGCTCTTCTCCAACTACGAGAACCAACCGTGCGTGCTACTGGAGGCATTCAGCACCGGCACGCCCGCCGTCACGACACCCGTGGGCGGCATCCCGGAGTTCACAAATCCTGACAACGCCGTCATCGTTTCGCCGAGAGACGAAGCCCAACTCATTGAAAAACTGGATTTCATGTTGGATAACAGCCAAAACTTCCAACCTGCCGCAATCCGCGAACAGGTTTTGGGAATTTGTTCGCCCAAAACAATTGCAGATAAATGGAATGAAATCTACGCCAAAAGCTAACAGCTAACAGCCAAAAGCCAACCGCTAAACCACCTGCACCAGCTTCACTTTCTCGAAGTTCTTAAGAATCGATGTGATTTCTTTGAGATTGTCGTATTTTTTCATACGAATTTCAATCGTCACCAGCATCAGTCCATCGTTTTCGTCGGCATCCTTGTGCATTTCATAGTTCATCACAACGATTTTCTCACGACGGAGGTTCTCAAGCACCTCGGTCATCACGACGTAATCCTCGGCTAAAAAGGTGATGGACCGTTCGCGCTGTGACAGATACGGCAGGTAGATGTTAATCAGCCCCAAGGAGATGAGCACGACGGCGGTGGTGACGAGCGCAATCCAATACATGCCGTTACCGCAGGCCAGACCGATGGCGGCGGTAACCCAAAGGCCGGCGGCAGTGGTCAGGCCGCGCACCACCTGCTTCTGCAGGATGATGGTGCCCGCCCCGATGAAGCCGATACCCGTAACTACTTGAGAGGCAATGCGTGACGGGTCGAAACTCACATGGTCGTGCCCCAACATAAAGTCGAAGCCATACACAGATAGGATCATGAACAGGCAGGAGCCCAAAGCGACCAGCAGGTGCGTGCGCAATCCGGCCTCCTTGGCGTGATACTCGCGCTCAATCCCAATCGCCGCGCCCATAGCCGTCGCGGCAAGCAACCGAAATATAAGATTCCACAACATAGTTATTGCGCGTCACCATTGGGGAACTCCGGCGAATACCGGTAATAGTTGAAATTGAGATGTCTCGTCAACGCACTGTGAACCAGAGAGTCCTCGCTATGCCCCGTGGTGTTCTCCATCGTAAGATCGCGGTACGCATAGCCACGAGAGGCAAAAATACCATACGCCGACTCGTCATCAGAGACAAAATTGGTGTATTCCATCCGGTTCTGGACAATGCTGCTGCCCGGTGTGGACGCCTCCAAATACCTCAGATACGTGTCATTGGCGGCCCAGGCGGTCAAACGCAGACAATAATAGGGTTTGCCGTCCACGGAATCGATGTAACGCGTCACGTCCGGATTGGTCTCGATGTCCCGAAGGAACGTAGTGAAGAACGTCTTGGGAGTGAAGCCCGTATAAACAATCTCCGACGTGGAGGTCGCCCTGATATAGCTTCCGTTGATTTTATGCGTCAGCTGTTTGTGTTCCACCGCACCAGTCGCGTTGTTGACCTCGATGTAATAGAAAGTGAGGTAAAGATCATACACGGCCGCATTTTCCGCCGCACTGAACTTGATGGGGTATTTGTTTTCAGAATTCATATTCCAAGAAACCAAGGGATTACGGACAGAAAAGCCGCCGACCACCACCGTTTCCGCATAAATCTCCTTGCCCGTGTTTTTCTTGCGGATCACCAACCTATAGACGCACTCGTTGTCCAGCTGCCAGTCGGAGTAGTAGAGCAACTGCTTCGGGTTATGGAAGTCGCCCTCTTTTTTCGGGACGACGGTCGTGGTGTCCAATACAGCCTCGCGCACAAACTGGCCGTCACGATATTCCACCAGCTTCACCTCGATGGAATCCACGGGATAGTAGATGTTGTCCCACTCGCCGGCAGCCTCGTAAGCGTTGCCATCGGTGAGGAAACCACGGTAAACCTTGAAATAATGGATATCGTCAGCGACATTCAAGAGTCCGTATGTGACCGTAATATCCTTATAATCAGCCGTCAAGTCAACCGGTTTGCACTGATGGAGCATCGTGCCGGCCAACAGCAGTAAAAGAGAGTAAATGACCGTTTTTTTCATAATCAATCGTTATAATCGGGAATTTCGCGCATCCACCTGGTGCCGATTGGCTGGCCGTACTTGTTGACGCGGGTGTTCCGGTAAAATTTTTCGTTAATATAATAGACCAAACGTGTGGAAATCATGTGGTTATGTAACTTGTACGTTTCTGAAATCATGGAATTGTCCGTGAGCACATACGTGAAATTCATGGTCCGAATAGGCACCATGGAGTACTCATATCGGAAATCAAGGCATAAATTCTTGTACAGCCGGATGTTGAGGTCGGCGATCACCGACCAGTCGCTCTTCTTGAACGTTCCGGAGCGGGCACTTGTGGTGCGGGTGAAACCGTTGTAGATCTCCTTCGCACGGACCAGTCGTCCCCACGCGAACCCCAAGGCGAACGTGCATCCGGAGTTCGGTTCCTCGTAGCGCACCATCAAGGGAATCTGCACGTAGTCGAGGGCCATCTTGCACTTGATGGTCGAGTCCCACGGCACGGTGCGGTCCACGTCGAGGTACATGGAAGGCGCGTAACGGGTGGTGTCGAAAGAGCCGGGAATGCACTTTTTGAGGGACCCTTTCTGCGAGTAGAGCAATTCGAGGGAAACCTGCCAGGTCTGCTTCTGGTTCACGGGCAGCGTTAGCCCCAAGCCGCCGTTGAAGCCGACTTTGTAGAAGCCGTGCACGCCGTCGCCTTCAATCTGCGCGAAGTTCACACCGGCCGCGACAGAACCAATAAAACGCTGGGCTTCAATATTTTGCATCGCAAAAAAGAGACAAGCGACACCCAGCACAATCCGTATGAGGTGATTTTTCATTCTATACAAATTTTGCGCCGCGAAGATACGTTTTTTTTCGTGAAATCAAAGATGAAAAGAATACGTCAAAAAACATGGATCAACAAAGGAGCGAGAATCCCTTGGGGAGCGCTCTACATCGAGTTCCGCATCGGCTGCATCAGCTGGGCGAGCATCTGCTTGGCGCGCATGATCTGGATTTTCACATTCGAGAGGCTGAGTCCGAGCCGCTCGGAAATCTCCTCGTAGGCGAGATCCTCATAATAACGCAACTCAATAACCTTGCGGTACTTCTCAGGCAATTCCGACACGGCGGCGCGCAACAGCTGCAGCCGCTGCTTGTCGATAATCTCCTCCTCGGGAGTACGTTGCATATTGTCCTCGCTCTGGTCAACAATGGAAGTCGTGTTGGACGTGTAGAGATCCTCTTCGAAATATTGCGGCATGTTGTTTTTCATGCGCAGGAAATCGATGCTGTTGTTCAGCGCGATACGGTAGAGCCACGTGGAAAAGGCGTATTTCGGGGTGTATTTGTCAAGGTAACGGAACGCCTTGCCGAAGGTCATCAAGGTGAGGTCTTCCGCGTCGTCTTTGTTTTTCACCATGCGCACCAGCATGTAGAAGATGCTGTCGCGGTAGAGGCTCATCAGCTCGGCATAAGCTTGCTGGTCGTTCTCGTCCAACGCCCTGCGAAGCAACAAATAGTCGCGCTTCGCTTTTTCAGTTTGGCAAGTGTTGTCGTTCATCTTTGCGCGATTTTTTTGTGGTGTATTTTAGCCGAAAGCCAGTAAATAGGGTTCAAAAGGGAAAACAGAAGGTCGTAGAACAGCAAAGAAGGGATTACCGGTTTCTCGTCGAGTTTCTTGGCGGAGACGCCCATGACGACATACAGACTGGCAATGCGAACCAAAGCGGCTCCGAGGACAATGTAGAGGAACAACGGCGTATGCAAGGACACGAGCAAAGCCAATACAAGAAAGACGTAAAACAGCAGGTTCGAAAGTTCATATATACTGAGCGAAAGTCTGTTTTTCAAGGAGTTATACTTTCTCGTGAAGAAAAGGCTGACCTTATGGAGACGCCAGAAACGGTACTGCGGGAGATGTTGGTACACGGTGGACGCTTCCGGCGCGAACTCGATGGAGGTGTTGTTCTTGGTGGAGGCTCTGTGGATGAAGATATCCTCCTCGCCATAGAGCAGATGGCTGTACGTGATGAAACCTTTCTGCTGGTAGAAGAGCGGGCGCACAAACCCCACATTGCTGAGGTCGCCACGATAGGTGCTGTGCCCGAGCGCGTGCGCGAAGTACTGCACCGCGCCGACGAGGTTGTCATAGAGGAGGAAATGGCTGTACGGCCCTTTCTTTTTGGAATAAGTGCTGTAACCCAGCACAATTTTATGGAGTTGGAAATTCTGCGCCATCATCGACAGCCACTGCTTGGAAGAAGGCTTGCAACTGGGAGAGGTGAGCAGGATATGTTCGTAAGTGGCGCACTTCACGCCCATGGAGATGGCCATTTTCTTGCCACGGCTTGTCGGAACCGCCGTGCTGAGGTCCACAATCTTGATGTTCGGATAACGTTCCTTGTACTCCTGGATGGCCTGCAGGGAATGTTCGTCCCGCGAACGGTCGTTCACCACCACAATTTCGAAGGAAGGATACTGTTGCTCAAGCAGATACGGCAACGACTGCAACAGTTGGACGGCGTCATCGCGCACCACGACGACCACGGAGACGGGAATGTCGCGGAAACCGAGCAGCGACTTCTTCCTATGAAAGGCAAAACGACCATATATGACATAATAATAGACTAACTGAACGAGAGTTACGATGCCATACACAATTAAAATAGCCAAAGCTACTTTGGACAACTGCATTTTTTAACAGGGTTTAGGTTAATAGTTTGGCTGCAAAAGTATGTTTTATTTCGATAAAAGATGTATTTTTGCCAAATAAAATATAAACAATCTTACGAACAATTTATGAGGTTCACGCTACAGAAGGAAGACGGCAAAAGCCGCGCGCGCGCAGGGCTCATCGAGACCGCGCACGGGAAAATCGAAACCCCCATTTTCATGCCCGTGGGCACCCTGGGCGCAGTCAAATCACTACATATCAGGGATTTGAAAAACGACGTGAAAGCGCAGATTATCTTGGGCAACACCTATCACCTGTATATGCGTCCCGGCATGGAGGTGTTGCGTGAGGCCGGCGGACTGCACAAGTTCAACGGCTGGGACCGCCCGATCCTCACCGACAGCGGCGGATTCCAGGTGTTTTCGCTGAGCCACCGCCGCAAAATCGACCCACAGGAGGGCGTCTGGTTCCAGTCGCACATCGACGGCTCCCGCCACCTCTTCAGCCCGGAGAAGGTGATGGACATCGAGCGCACCATCGGGGCCGACATCATCATGGCCTTCGACGAGTGCACCCCCTACCCCGCCGACTACAAATACGCCAAGAAATCCATGGAGACCACCTGCCTGTGGCTCGATCGCTGCATTGCCCGTCTTGACGAGACCGAGCCGCATTACGGCTACGAGCAGACGCTGTTCCCGATCGTGCAGGGCAGCACCTACAAGGACCTGCGCGTGAAGTCGGCGGAGTTCGTCGCGTCCAAGAACTGCGACGGCAACGCCATCGGCGGCGTCTCCGTGGGCGAACCCACCGAGCTGATGTACGAAATGGCGGACATCTGCTGCCAAATCCTCCCGAAAGACAAGCCGCGCTACCTGATGGGGGTCGGCACGCCCGCCAACATCATCGAGAACATCGCCCTCGGAATAGACATGTTCGACTGCGTGATGCCCACCCGCAACGGGCGCAACGGCATGATCTTCACCTGGGAGGGCATGATGAACATGCGCAACGAGAAATGGAAGAACGACTTCACGCCGCTGAACGCGGAAAGCGACCTCTTCGCCGACCGCGAATACACCCGCGCCTACCTGCGCCACCTCTACGTCTCCGACGAAATCCTCGGTCCCATGATCGGCAGCATCCACAACCTGCACTTCTACCTCGACTTGGTGACCACCGCCCGCCAGAAAATCCTCGACGGCACCTTCGCCACCTGGAAAGACGAAGTGCTCCCGAAAATCTCCCGAAAACTATAACAGTTTAACAGTTTAGCCGTTTAGAGTTTAGGGTACACGAATGACCAAAAATATTCCATGAATTGTGCATGAATATTTTTGATCACTCGTGGCATACCCGTAGTCGCCTATGCCCTACCCTTTGGTTCACAATTCACAATTCACAATTCACAATTCACAATTCACAATTCACAATTCACAATTCACAATTCACAATTCACAATTCACAATTCACAATTCATAATTCACAATTCATAATTCTTAATTCTTAATTCTTAATTAAAAAAAACGGGCACCGGCGAAACCACCAGCACCCGTTGATTATCAGTTTAGGGTTTAAGGTTTAGGGTCACCCGTTACCCTTTTCCACCTCGAAAGAGGAATATCACCCCCCTTTAGGGGGGCAGGGGGGGGGGGGGGGGTTACCTCTTCACGAACGTCTTCGTCACCACTCCCTTCTCCGTCGTCACGCGCACGAAATACACGCCGTCGGCGAGGCCGCCGACGTTGATGCGGGTCGGGGTGTCGATGTCGTAGGTGGTCATGATCAACTTGCCAAAGACGTCAAACACCTCAACGCCCTGCACATTGTTCATGGTACATTGTACATTGACAACCTCCTTCGCCGGGTTCGGGAACAAGGTCACGCTGTTGCTCAGCCACTCCTCGATGCCCACGTTGGTGGTCTCCACGGAGATGCTGCCGCTCCAGTCGCTGACGTTGCCGTCGCCGCAGTTGGCCTGCACCTGGATCTCGTAGGTCGTGTGGCCCGTCAGACCCGTGATGGTGTAGCTGTTGGTGTTGGAGGTCGCGGAGCTCCACGTGCCGTTCTGCGGACGATACTGGATGTTCCAGCTGTTCACGTCGGCGTTGGCGTCCCAAGCGATGGCGATGCTCTCGTTCTGGACATCCGTAGTATGCAGGCCCGTAGGAACGTCACAAGGCTCGACACCCTGCTCCAACGTCGTGAAGGTCATCTCGTTGCCCTCGACGACGGTCGTGCCGTTGAATGTGATGAACGCCTTGAAGGTGTAGCTCGTGTTGGGTGTCAGGTTGGTCAGGTTGGCCGTGAACGTGTCGCCGGTGCCAGTGCCCGTCACAGAAGCGTAAGTGCCGCCGTTGGTGGCTTTCCACTGGAAGCCCTTCGCCGTGATGGTCACGTTGTCGGGATTCGTGATGGTGGCGTTCAGCGTGGCACTGGTCTGCGTGAAGGCAGAAGCGGCAACGGTAGCCACCGTCGGGTCTGTGGGTTGAGGGGCGACACCACAATTGGTGGTGAACGTGTAGGTGGTATAGTTGGCCATATCCGAATTCGTGTAAATCTGCACGCCGTCAGGTCCGATCAGCGTGAAGCTGACCTCACTGACGAAGCTGCCAGGCGTCCACGCCAAAGCGGTGGGCTGGTTGTCGCAGAGATTCACGGTGATGGTGTCGTAAGACTGTATGGAGCCGCCGCCATGGTCAAGGGCGGTGATGGTCGTCACCACGACACCGTTCTGGGTGATTTCCAAATAACCGCCGTTCCAGCCGTCACCGTAGGTGTCGCACAGCACGAAGGTGTAGGCGCATTGGTCGGCTGCGGCACAGATGGAGGTGTTGAAGGACGATTCAGCGTACGTGGAAGGATTGGAGTTGACAGGGTCGCACTCGGCCTGCACGCGCACGTCGTACTGCGTGGAAGCGGTGAGGCCAGTGATGGTGTAAGAAGGCGTGGTCACCGGAACCACCGTCCAAGTCGTGGCATTCGCTTCTTTGTACTCCACATTCCAGTTCGACTCGTCGCCGCCAGGAGTCCAGGTCACGGTGGCGCCGCTCATGTCAATGTTGCTGACCGTAACATTGGTGGGCGCCGGACAGGTAGGAACGAGACAGTTGGCATTGAAAGTGTAGAGCGTGCCTGCGACAGGATAGTTGACGTAGTACAAGCTGGTTCCGAACGGATCGATCACGTTGATGGTGACCTCGCTGTTGTACTGGCTGTCGTGCCACAGGAAACTGGTGGCGACGCCGTCACACAATTTCACATACACCGTGTCGGTAGTCGGAGTGGAATTCAGCTGGTGGTTGGTGGCTGACAGTTGCGCCACGGCAATGCCGTTCTGCATGACGGTAATGTAGCCGCCGTTCCAACCGTCGCCGTAGCTGTCAGTAAGCAAGAAAGTGTATTCGCACTGGCTGGCGGTGTCGCAAACCTGGGTGTTGGCCTGTGTGCTTCTCCACGGAGAGACATCGCCGCCGCAGTCAGCCTGCACGCGGATGTCGTACAGCGTGGCAGGATCCAGGTTGTCCAACGTGAACGGGACGGCGTTTGCCACGGCCGTGTTCCACACAGAGTCAGCGGTCGCCTTGTACTCCACATTCCAGGAAGACTCCTGGGAGCCTGCCGTCCAGTTGAGCGTGATGGAATTCAGGTCACTGCTCTCCATGACAAGGTTGGAAATCGGCAAACAGTTGGGCACCTCCTCCAAGGTAAGGTCGTCCAAATAGATGTAATTGTAGGCGTACATACCGGAGCTGAAGTTCTTGAACGCGATTTTGTCCCCGTTGCCGGTATAATTGTTGAACATCACGACGTAAGGATCCGCCGGGTAGTCTTCCGTGAGCACGATGGTGTCCACCGGAACAAAAGTGTTCATGTTGTAAATGTCGGAAACCACACCCACAATCAAATTCGCATCGTAAGAGTCGATATCGGAAGCTTTGGCGAAGAACGAGACCTGCAGCGAGTTGACAGACATAACGTTGGTGTCGATAGCCGGCATGATGGCCAAATTCTTGTAAGAGTTGTAGAAATACAGATAACGGCTTCCACTGAGGGCGTAATAGTCGTAATCGTAAACATACGGGTAAGAGGATGACGCCGTACCCCTGTTCCAACAAGTGGGCATGGGATAGTTGACCGTGCCACCGTTGTTGTTGGTTTCGAAATCCCAGAAACGAGGCACACTGTTGATGGTGACGCACTCCGTCTGGAAGGCGAGTACCGGCGACCATGCGCTGGTGTCACCGGCGGAGCAGAGCGTTCTCACGTACGCAAAATAGTTGGTGCCGGGCAGAAGGTTCTCGATATCGTATGTGGTGGCCGACAGGTTGACGTAGATCATCGTGGTGTCGGAAGTGCCATACATCAACTCCCAGGCGTCATTGTTGGCGTTGGCAGGCGTGAAGCTGATGGTGGCGGAAGCGGTGTCAACACTGACAAGGTTCACATTGTAAGGTTGGGCACATTCGATGCCCGTGATGGAGATGTTGTCAACCGCGGCGGCGGGATCCGTTCCCATCGTGTAGTCGTTTCTCCACATGAAGAACAGACGTTTGGTGGTGTTCTTATAGGCAGCGCCCAACGAGAAAGAGGCGTGTTGCCAGTTGGAAGACTGGTTGAGCTGTGCCAGCTGGACGGAACCGGTAGGCTGCGAGTTGTCACCTTCAGTCACAGGCGTCGGGTTGCCGACATAGACTCTCATGAAATCGTAGGAGGATTCGCCGTAGCCCTTCCAGTCGAAGGAGAGCTCGAACTCGTCCGCATCGGAGAACTGGATGTCGCGGTAAGCCCAAGAAACCGTCGATGCGGTGATGTCGTAGGTGTTGCTGGCGCCGTTGTCCGAGGAAATGTACATGGAATGGGCGCTGTTGTCCATCGTGACGGCGGCGGAGTCGATATACCATTTGTTGGTCTGTCCGTTCTGGACAAAGGTCCAAAGCGCGTTTTCGGCAGCATCCTCGAAGTTGCAAGCGTACGGGAGGGTGGCCGGGGCGACGCTCAACGTGAGGAAGGTCATCACGTTGGACCACGGGCTGAACTCACCAGCACCACAGTCCGTTCTCACATACACCGCGTAGGTGGTGTTGACAGTGAGGTTGTCGAAAGTGTAGCTCGGAATGTTCGTCGTGAAGGCGGTGGCAGTGTCGGGGGAGAATCCCGGGGCGCCGATCACCACTTCCCAACCGCTCTGTCCATCCAAAGCGCTCCAAGCAATGGTGGCGGAAGTGGAATCGAGCGTCTGCGCCCACACCGACTCCGGACGGGAGCATTCGGGCATGAGATCCAGCGTCACATTGTCAAGGTAGATTGTTTCCCAGTTATCCGGATTCCGGAAGGCGATATAGGTGCCGTTGCCGGAATAGCTGGCGAAGGAGATCTCATAAAATTGGAAATCGTCCGTCAAGGTGAAAGGATTGCCGACGGGCATGAAGGATGACGAAACGTTGGGATTCGTCATCACGCCCACTTGAAGGGTGGTACCGTTTGAATATGCAGTGGCATAGAACGAAAGCTGAACCGTGTGGATGTCAATCTCCTCATTGTCAAGCTGAGGCATGGCAATCGTATTCGTGTTGTAGAAGTAGAGCGAATTGTTGCCGGCGTATGACTCGTAGATGTACACATACGGGTACTCCGAATCCTCATTACCTCTTGTCCAGCAGTAGGGAAGGTTCGAGTTTGCAGGAAGCGTCTCGAAATCAACAAAATACGGCAGAGCATCAAGGGCACCGCAGGCGGTGGTGAAAACAACCACCTCACTGGTCTGGATGCTTCCGTCATCACAAACCGCTTCCACATACCATTGGTAGAAAGAGGAGTGGGTCAGGTTCTCGATGAGCAGGCTGGTATCCGACAACGCGAGGGCTTCGGTATAAGCCGTGTCGTGTTCTCCTTTATAATATACATTGAACGTGCTGGCCGTGCCAGGATTCCAGGTGAGGGTCGCCGAATTGGTGGTGATTCCAGTGGCGGCGAGTCCGACAGGCGTGGAGCAGTCGGGAAGCACCGTCACCTCGATATCATCCACATACCAACCGTAATAGGTGTTGTTCTGGTATCCTATAGCGATATAGGCGACGGAATCGGGATCCACGGGAACATTGCTGAAGTCCACGATGTCTCTGTGATACAGGTCATCGCCCATTGACGCGGCCGTGCGGGTCACCATCGGCACGAAAGTGCTCTCGTCCGTGGGATCGGTGATGTAGCCGATGTAGAACGTGCCGGAATACTCGTAGTCTCTTCTGGAGTAGAGGGAGAGCTGCAGGTTGGTGATGTGTTCGCCGAACACGGGAAGAATGGCGTACTGCACCTGCGTCGGGTTGTTGTAATAGTCCGTGTAGAAATACATGGCTTTGCTGCCCGTGCGAGGTTCATAGTCGTTGATGGTGGGATAATTATATGAGTAGTTCGGATACTGGTTGAGGAATTGCCAACAAGTGGGTTGCACAAAGGTGGAAAAGCTTTCAAAGCCCTCCACATAAGGGACAGGGGTGAGACCGCAGTCCGTGCGGAAAGAGTTAGCGACCGCATAGCTGTACTCAGTGCCGCAGTTGGAACGCACATAGACGGTGTAAACCGTGTTCGGGTTCAAGCCCTGGATTTCATAGGAAGTGCTCGTGAGGGGAATCCACGTCACGGTGGTCAGGTCTTCCGTGCCGTTGCCGACGAAGACCTCCCATTCGGTTTCCTGGGCGCCGGGCTGCCAGGTGACCATAGCCGACGTCTGCGTGATGCTGTCCACCGTCACATTGGTGGGAGCCAAGCAGTTGCCGTAAACAAACATCGTCTTCGGGATGAAATTCTCCACACCCGAGTTGGAACCGTAGGCATACATGCTGGCGCCCATCTGAGCGGCTCCAGAGAAGTAGGCGGAGGAATAGTTGGCGCCGACCGTGGTGATGTCGAGCAGCAGGTTTCCGCCGTTGTAGGTGAAGGCAGAATCGAGCACAAAGGTGACAACCCCACCGGAAATGTTGATGTTGCCCGTATATACTTGGGTAACAGGAGACTGGTTGTGGGTGGCGGTGGTAAACGACGAACTCACCGAGGTGCCCATCTTCAGCGTGGCCGTGGAGGTCCAATAGGTGGAAGGTTCTTCGGAAAGGAAGAACATCACCGTGTTGACGGTTTCGCCCACCAGACCCGTGAGCATGCTCTCCGGATAGATGATCTGGTTGTGCTGGCTGTCGTCCATCCAAAGGCCATACAGCGGGATGTAAGCGTTGGTAACATTGCCGTCAGCCACCGTAACCGATTGCGCCGACAGCTGCAGGCTTCCCAGCCCGATCAGCACTGTCAGCAGAAAAGAGAATAGTTTTTTCATACGATAATTATTTGTGATTTATTAGAAATTCTATGTTTATAAATTCCGAGTTTATTGCACCAAAAAAGCGGGCGCGAATTTACAATATTCGAGCAAATGAAAAGGATTGTTGAAAAAATGTTAATAAAAAAACGGGCACCGGCGAAACCGCCAGCGCCCGTTGATTATCAGTTTAGGGTTTAAGGTTTAGAGTCACCCGTTACCCTTTCCCACCTCGAAAGAGGAATATTACCCCCCTTTAGGGGGGCAGGGGGGTTACCTCTTCACGAAACTCTTCGTCACAACACCCTTCTCCGTCGTCACGCGCACAAAATACACGCCGTCGGCGAGACCGCTGACGTTAATGCGGATCGGGTTGTCAATGTCGTTGACCGTGTTGATCAGTTTGCCATAGACATCGAACACCTCCATCATCGTGACATTCAGATCGCCGTCCACGCGGATGTCAATGTATTCGCGGGCCGGGTTCGGGAACAACGTCACGTTGTTCTCCAGCCAGTTCTCGAAGCCCACGTTGGTGGTTTGCACCGTGATCGTAGAGGACCAGTCGCTGACGTTGCCGTCGCCGCAGTTGGCCTGCACCTGGATCTCGTAGTTAGTGTGGCCCGTCAGGCCCGTGATGGTGTAGCTGTTCGTGTTCGAGGTCGCAAAACTCAGCGAGCCGCCCACAGGACGGTACTGGATGTTCCAGCTGTTCACGTCGGCGTTGGCGTCCCAAGCGATGGTGATGGTCTCGTTCTCCACGGTCGTGGAATGCAAACCCGTCGGCACATCGCAAGGCTCGGAACCCTGCGATAACGTCGTGAAGGTCAGCTCGTTGCCATAGACGGTCGTGCCGTTGTAGGTGATGAACGCCTTGAAGGTGTAGCTTGTGTTGGCACCAAGTCCGGTAAGGTCGGCGGAGAAGGTGTTGCCCGTGCCCGTACCGGCAATCTGCGTGTAGGTGCCGCCTGTGGTAGCCTTCCATTCGAAGCCCTTGGTCGTGATGGTCACGTTGTCGGGATTCGTGATGATGGCGTGCAGCGTGGCACCGTCCGCCGCGAGGTCGTCGGCGGCGTTGGTGGCCACCGTCGGGTCAACGGGCTGCGGGGTCTGACCGTTGCAGTTCGTGGTGAAGGTGGTTATCGTGCCCGAAGGCGTGCCGGAACTGGCATACACCGTGGTGCCGTCAGGACCAACGACTGTGAAACTGCACTCGGAATCGTAGCTGCCCGAATGCCACACCAAAGTGGTGGACATGTTGTCGCAAAGCTGCACCGTCTCCGTCGTAGAGGAGTTGCCGCTGCTCATACCCATGGTAGTCACGTGGATGCCGTTCTGCAGCACTTCCAAGGTGGCATTGTTCCAACCGTCGCCGTAGCTGTCGGAGAGGTTGAAGGTGTAGGTGCACTGGTTGGCCGGGCCGCAAAGGGTGGTCCCGAAGGTGGTGGCTGCGTAGAGGGAATTGTCGCCACCGCCACAGTCAGCCTGCACCCGCACGTCGTACAGGGTGGCGTCGGTCAGGTTGGTCAGCTGGTAGGAGGTCGTGGTCACCGGGATAGTCGTCCATGTGGTGGCGGTGGACTCCTTGTATTCGAGGTTCCAGGCTGTCTCGGAGCCGCCGGGCGTCCACGACACGTCAGCAGTGTTCGTCGTGGTGTTGGAAACGGTCAGGTTCGTCGGAGCCGGGCAGGTAAGGACACCCACACTCAGGTTGGTGATGGTGGCAGGGGGCTGGTTCGCGACACTGGGATCGTTCTTCCAGGCAAAGACCAACAGGGCGGTGGAGCTCGCATCCGGATTGGTGTTCGGATTGGGCATGTCCGCCGTGACGTGGATGGTGCCCGAAACCACATTCAAGACATAGTGGTAGGAGGATTGTGTCCCGTAACCGTTGGAATAGAAGTCGTAGGCGTACGTGGAGTAGCTGTTGTAGCCGTAGTCTGTCGAGGAAGGTGAACTGGTGGAAGCGGGATATTCCTGTGTGGGAGGAGCTAAGAACAGTTTCATATAGTCGTAGGAACCTTCACCGTTCACCTGCACATCGAAGTTGATGGTGATGATGGGATCTGTGCCCACAGTGAACAGTTTCTGGGCGGAAATCACGGAGGTGGAGTTGGTGTAACCTGGAGTGCTGCCATCGTTGGTCACAAACAGGGCCCCGTTGCCGTTGACAGTGCCTCTCATCCAGTAGTTGGCGCAGCTTCCGTTGTTGAGAATCCACGAATCGGTCGTACTGGTGAAGTCGGTGGAATAAGGAAGTGCGGCGGGCAACATGGTGGTCTGGAAGTTGACTGAGATTCCGGTAGAGAGCCCGTCCGCACCGCAATCGCTGTAGATATAGACGGTGTAGGTCGTCGTCTCGTTCAGGCCCGTAAGCGTGTAGGTCGTCGCGCCCGTGACGTTCACCGTGGTGCCGGTGCCCTCGGTGAAGCCGGCGGGACCGTACTCAATCACATAATTGGCGGAGGTGCCGTCCCAGCTGATGGTCGCACCGTCGCTCGTGATGTTGGTGACCATCGGGTTAGCAGGATGGAAGCAACTCGGAATCAGGTCGAAGGTGAGGTTGTCGAGGAGATACGAGACATCGATGCCGTTGCTGGCACGGAATGCGATGTACTGGTCGCTGCCCGTGTAATTGTTGAACAGAACGGCGAACGGCAACCACGTGAAGGTTGCGCTGTACTCGATGGTGTCGTACGGGGTGAAGGTCGTCGGGTCGCTCGCATCGCTCATGGTGCCCACCTCGAACACACCGGCCGTACCGTTCAAATGGATACGGGTCATACCCTCAATCATCAGAGTGTTCAGCGAAATGCTCGGGTCGAACATCGGGGTGACCGCCATGGTGTAACAGTTCGGCGTGTAGTGGAAATCCAAGGAGCCGCCTTCGTAGGAATCAGCATTGGCATTGACATACACATAGTGCGAAGTGTTGTCGTTGTGGCGGGACCAACAGTCGATGTAGTTGGAACCGCCCATGGAGGAGTAATTGTTGAAGTTCTCGGTATAGGGCAGCTGCGTGATGGCACCGCACGCCGTTTTGAACTGCACACCCTGCGAGAGCATGGAGGAATCCGTGCCGCAGAGACTTCTCACCGCCACCTGATAAATGGTTTGGGCGCTGAGACCGGTCAGAATCAGGAAAGTGTCGGACGTGGTCTGGAAATCCTGCGTGCCGTCGCCGGAGAGGATGGTCACGCCATAGCTGCTGGCGTCGCCGCTCCAGGTGACGGTGGCGGTGTTCTCGCCGACGTTGCTCACGGCCACGTTCAGCGGCGTGGTGCAGGTCACCACCGTGAGGCTGACGTTATCGACGGCCGCCGGCGGATTGGTGCTGGAGCTGGTATTGCGCCAGTGGAAATAGAGACGGTAGATGCGGTCGCCGTTGCCCATGCCCGCGAACTGCGTGGCGGAGATCAGCATCTCCTCGTGCTGCCACGTGCCCTGCTGGGAGAGCCAGTGCGCACCGTTGGTGCTGTAGCCGGGCATACCGTTGAGGTCGTAGTTCACGCCACCCACACTCGGCGGGTTGTTGCCGGCGGTGACCGTCACCACGGACGGGTCAAGCCAATAGACGCGGAGGAACTCATCGTGCGCGGAACCGCCCATGGCCTTCCAGTCGAAAGCAAGTTTCAACTCGGTGGTGCCGTCGGGAACCAGGATGTCGCGGAACGTATAGACGCGGCTCGTGGTGCCCGTGTAGGTGTTGGACGCACCGTTGTCGTTGGAGACGTACATGCCGTTCACACCGCCCGGAGTCGTGTTGACATCGCTGTTCACGTCCGTAGGCTCGCCGATGTACCACTTATTGGTCTGCGTGCCGTTCACAAGACCCCACTGGTTGTTGTCGGTGGCATCCTCGAAATCAGTGGTGTAAGGCAGCGTGGCCGGAACCGTAGGTGTTGTGAAGGTGATGGGAGAAGACATATAGGAGGAATCGTTGCCACACAATGCCTGCACGGCGACCGTATAGGTGCTGTTGACCTCTAACGTGGTGAGTGCCAACGTAGTGTCGAAGGCGGGGATCACCGTGGTGTCCGGACCGTACAAATAGACCAAGTAGCTGTCACCACTGCCGTGCCAAGCAAGGTCGGCGGAATTGACCATGATGTTGGAAGCTGTCACTCCGTATGGCGGGATGCAGCTGATGCAGTGCACGAAGAGTTCGAAGCCTGGATAGCTGTTCACAGTACCGTCGGAGGTGAACTTGATGGTAAGCGGACCGTTGGAGGCAATCACATTTACGGTATGGGAGCCGGTGAGGTTGGCCAGTTGCGTGCCGGAAGTGCCCACACCATCGTAGATGTAGAGGTGCTCATAATTGTTCTCGACGTTGACGGTGCCGGTGATCATCAGGGTGGAACCGGGATCTTCAGGGTAGAGTACCAGCGTGGCGTCGCTGCTGTTGTCGTAGTTGCCGTTCGGACCGCCGTGGTCGTAGATCACCATGCCGCAGGTGACGAGCGTGTCGCTGCCGTTGCTCTGCATGTTGTACTGGCCCGGAATGGCCGACACAGGTCCGAAAGGATCGGAGAGGTCACCGCCGCAGTCGGCATAGACGTAGAAATCGTAAATGGTGGCGGGGGTCAGATTATCGACCGTGAAGGGATTCTCGTAGGCCGTCACCGTGGTGCCGTTGCCGGGGGTGAAGCCCGCAGGACCGTACTCGACAGCCCACGTGTTGGCGGTGCCTGCCTCTGTCCAGGAGAGGGTGACGGTGTTGCTGGTCAGTCCATCGACCGAGAGGCTGGTGGGGTGCAGACAGACCGGGATGTAGTTGATGGTGAAATCGTCGAAAATGTAGGAAGTGGAGGTGCCGTTGATTTCGAGGAAGGCGATGTATTGGTTGTTGCCAGTGTAGTTCTCGAAGCTGATCATCAGGTTCTCCCAGGTGCTGGGGGCGCTCAGACGGACAGTGTCGTAGAACTCATAGGTGGAGAAGTCGGTCGGGTCGCTCATCGTGCCCACCTCCATCCAGCCCTGTCCCAAGGTGCTGTAGGCCCAGAAGTCAACCATCACCGTGTTCAGCGGGATGCTCGGGTCGATCATCGGGGTGACGGCCGCCGTGGTGCAGGAAGGCGAGTAGTTGAAGTCGAGGGAATACGGGGCGCTGCGGACGGCACTGCTGTAACAGCGCACCACACGGTCGGGGTTGGTGGTCAGACGGCTCCAGCAGGTGATGAAGTTGGTGCCGTTGTCGGAAATCACCTCATCGAAGTTGTTGAAGTACGGCAACTGCGTGATCGGGCCGCATTGCGTGCGGAAGTTGACGGGCTCGCTCCAGAGACTGACGTCTCCGCTGCCGCAGACCGAACGGACGCGCACATAATACCGCGTGTCAGCGTTCAGATTGAGGAGCGTCTCCGTGGTGTTGCTCGCCTGCCCGTAATAGTTCCAACCCGTGTCGGCGGCCGTTCTGAACTCGATCTCCCAGCTGTTTTCGAAGCCGGCGGAGACCCAGCTGAGGTCCGCGCTGTTGTCTGTGAGGTTCGAAACCGTCAGCGTGTTCGGACGAATACAGGTGCTCTGGTCACAGAAAATGAAGCGGATGTTGTTCACATTGCTGTTCGCCGTGCCAGCCACGTCCGGTCCGAACGGGTCGTACGTGGACGCGTCACGATACGCGTAACGCGACATGTTGGAGGTGGAGGCGTCGCTATGCGTGTAGAACTTCTCACTGCTGTTCGAGTAAGAGCCGGTATGGTCCAGCACCGCGACAAGGACGTTGTCGGTGCCGTTATACGTGAAACTCTGGCTGAACGGGATCTCAAGCCAATAGTCTTGTCCCGAATTGTTCAGGTTCACGTTGCCGGAATAGACCAACGTGAAGGCGCCATCGACGGTGCCGCTGGGCTGGATCCAGCCGGAGGAGAGGCTCGCAGACGCAGGCACGTGCGCGAGGTAGATGTCCAAATTACGGGTAAGCGCCGTGGAGAGGAAATACTGGAAGGCGATTGCGCTGAAGGTCTGTGCATCGTTGTTCAGCTGTGCGGCAGGGATAATCTGCTGCGTATAAGAATAGTTATAGAAGGTATATGTCGGGAAATACTGTCCCGAGCTGCTGGACGTACCACTGCCCACAGTCACTGGAATCGGCGAGTTGCACGGGGTCATGAAGTTCACGAAGACCGTGTCGCTGCCGTAACCGTCCAAGCAGAATGTATAGACGCCGATCTGGTACGAAGTGTTCTCCGACAAGCCCATGATGGTGTAGGTGAGGTCGGTGGTGGTGTATTCGTCCGTCGTGTTGTTGGTCAAGTCGTTCACAAGGATGTGGTATTCCGAAAGGTCGCCGGTGGTGTGCGCATTCCACGAGACGGTGGCGTTCGTGCCGAAGATGTCGGAGGCGTGCAGGTTGAGGACGTGCGTGCAGCTCAGCGCATTGGTCATGTTGACGACCACGCTGGCCAAGGTGCCGCCCGGGTTCACGGTGAAGGTGAACGGCCCGTAGGTTTGCGAACCATAGACCTCCGTCCCGTTGAGATAGACGCTGGCCACGCGCCAACCGTCGTCGGGCGTGACCGTGAAGGTGACGTTGTCGGAACTGCCGCAAGGCACCGTAGCGGTTTCAGGGGAGACCGTGGCGTGAATCTGCCCGTCGGAGCTGGCCGCGACCGTCGCATTGACCACCGCCTGCGGATAGACGGTGATGGTGACGGTGTGCGTGCCCGTGGTACCGTCGCTCATCGTGCCGGTCATCGTATATGTCGTGGTGGTGGTCGGCGAAACCGTGATCGTCTGGGAAGTGAGGTTGCCGGGAGTCCACAGGTAGCTGTCGTAGCCCATGCCCGTGAGCGTAACACTCTCGCCTGCGCAGATTTCCGTGGCGGAGACGTTCACGCCCGCCATGAACGACAGGATCGGATAGCCGTTGTTCACGTTGTTCGCATCCACCTTGAAGGCGTCGCCCAAAAGAGAGATGATGCTGTCAGACTGCATGATGGCCTGCGACACCGAGGTGCCGTCGCCACCGTTATGCGAGGAAGAGAACGTGCATTGGGAGTAGCAGTTGTTGCGCGTGCCGCTGTAGGCGGTGATGGCGCCCGCCTCGTTGTTGTAGTTGGTGATGGAACCAGCGAAGTAGCAGTTCGTGAAGGTCTCGTTCTGGCAGTTGCCACCCAGACCGCCGGCGTAGAAGCCTGACACGGTGCCGGTGGCGCCGCAGTTCTGCACGTAGGTGCCGTTGGAGTTCGGATAGTTGGCGCCCACGATACAACCGATGTTGTTGTGGTTCGCCGTAGGGCCTGTGCCGGAAGGCGTGCCCACCACGTTGGCGTTGACAATCAGACAGTAACGGATGTAGATAGCGCCGCCGCTGCGGGTCATGCCCACGAGACAGCCCATCATACCGCACGACTTCACCGTGGGATTGTACATCACCAAGGAGTCAATCGTGCAGGGATTCTGGATACAGCCGAAAAGACCCGCATGGAAGTAGTTGGTCTTGTCGCAGTAGAGGTTGTAGATGCCGTGGCCGTGGCCGTTGAACGCACCCCGGAAGCTGTTGCCGCTGCTTGCGCTCTCCGATGTGGGAGTTTCCGAACCCCCGATGGGCGTCCAGTTGTTGGCGGTGGAGCCTGTGTTGTTCAGCCAGATGTCGGCGGTCAGGTTCAGCGTCATCCCATTGAAGGAGGTGCCGCTGTTCACCAACTGCGCCACACCCGCCAACTGCTCCGGCGTGTAGATGTCGAAGGAGGTCTGCGTGGCATCGTACCACGAGATGTCCGCGGTACCGTCCCAGACCGTCTGCGCCTGCGCTTTCGGCACGAAGCCGCAAAGCGTCAGCAGACACATCATGCAAAAAAGGAGATTTCTTTTCATACTAAAACTTATTAAATGATTAACTTGATAAATGCTAATAAAAATACGGTTGCAAATGTACATAATTTACAAATACACACCTTACAATTATTTTTCCATTTGCAAGCAGAAGCAAAAGGCACGCTGTTCACTAAAAAATCGTACTTTTGCCGCCGTTTTTTTAACCCTATAGTATAATGTCATTCGCGAATCCCCTGATGCTCATCGGTCTGGCGGCCATCCTGGTCCCGATTATCCTGCATCTGTTCAATTTCAGAAGATACAAGACCATCTATTTCTCCAACGTGCAGATGCTGGAGGACATCCAAAAGAAGACCAAACGCGCTTCGCAGATCCAGCAGCTTATCGTACTGCTGCTGAGAATTTTAGGCATCGCCTGCCTGGTATTGGCCTGCGCGCAGCCCTTCCTCAAAAGCGGAAAAAACGCCATGAAGAAAGGAAACGTGATCTCCATTTTCGTGGACAACTCCTACTCCATGGAGAGCGAGAGCGAGAACGGCTCCAACCTCTACGACGCCGTCGATGCCGCCAAAAACATCGTGCAGTCGTTCGACTATTCCGACGACTTCGTGCTCACCACCCAAGACTTCACCGGCGAGGAATCGCACATCCTCAACAAAGACCAGATGCTGGATATGCTCGACCGCATCGCTGTTTCACCGAACTCACACACATTCAAAGAGATACATGCTTTCGAAAGCCATACGCTCCAAGCCTCCGACAAGGCGAATGTCATCCGCTACTACATCTCCGACTTCCAAAAGAACAACTTTGACATGTCGGTGCTGCGGAACGACTCGTCCACGCACGTCGGCTTCATCCCCACGTCTGCCGAGAATGTCAGCAACGTGGGCATCGACAGCTGCTGGTTCCTGAGCCCGGTGTTCAAACTCGGCAACACGGTCACCCTGGTGGCGCGCATCCGCAACTACGGCGGCGAGGAGGTCCAGAAAGTGCCTGTGAAACTGCACGTCAACGACAAGCAGAAGGCTGTCGCGGCCATTGACATCGCGGCCGGGAGTTTCACCGACTGCCACATGACCTACCGCATCGACGAGGCCGGCGCAAACAGCGGCAAGGTGAGCATCGAGGATGCCCCCATCACTTTCGACGACGACCTCTATTTCACCTACAACGTAACCGAAAACAGCACAGTTTCAGTTATTTACGACAAAGAGCCCAACCGTTTCCTGACCGCCCTGTACGGGAAAGACTCCGTTTTCACGTTCCAGCAGATGGGCTACCAGCAGGTCAACTACACCGCCCTGCGCGGCAGCGACGTGGTGGTGCTCAGCGAAGTCCCGTCCGTTTCCTCCGGTCTTGCCGACGAGCTGACGAAGTTCGTGAAAGCCGGCGGCACGCTGCTGATATTCCCCTCCGGCAAAGAGATCGGCGGCGTGAACAACCTGCTGCAAAGCCTCAACGTGGGCCATTACGGCAACATCGTCAGTAAAACACTGAGTTGCAAGATGTTGAACAGCGAAAGCGTCTATTTCAAGGGGGCATTGGAAACGACGGACGCCCGCATCGACATGCCGCAGACCCTGAAGCATTACACCATTTCGGGCGGCGCGAACGGAAGCGAGCTCATCATGGGGTTGGAAGACAACTCCCCGCTGCTCGTCTCCTACCCTGCCGACAACGGGAAGGTCATCCTCTCCGCCGTGGCCATGAACGACGAATGGGGCAACGCCCACCGTCACGCCCTCTTCTTCGTGCCGCTGCACAACATCGGCATCATGAACTCGGCGCAGCAGAAGCTCTACAACGTCATCGGGGTGGATCAGATGCAGCGGGTGACGCTGCCGAGCGACCGTTCCGACGAGGCCGTGGTGCTCCACGCGCGCAAGGGCAGCGAGGAGTTCATCCCCGAGCAGCGGCGCCTGGGCAACGAAACCGCGCTCTACTTCCACAACCAAGCGCACACGAGCGACTGGTACGACCTGCAGCGCGGCGGACAGACCCTCGGCACGCTGGCCTTCAACCTGAACCGCCGCGAGTCCGACCTGTCATGCTACAACGAAGACGACCTCAAGAAAATGGCAGAAGAACTCGGCGAACAGTTCTCCGTCACCGGCGCCGACACGAAAAACATCGCCAAGAGCGTCAGCGACCGGCTGAACGGCAAACCGCTGTGGCCGTGGTTCCTGATTTTCTCCCTGCTCTGCTTCCTCACCGAAATCATCCTGCTGCGCTTCTGGGGCAAACCCGCGCTGAACGAGGAGAAGTAAGCCTACAGGGAATAGGGAACAGGGAATAGGAAATAGGGGATAGGAAGTAGGAAATAGGAAATAGAAAACAGGCAGTGGGTTGAGGTAACCTACTGCCTGTTTTAGTTTTAGTTTTAGTTTTAGTTTTAGTCTAAGTCTAAGTCTAAGTCTCAAGCCTCAAGCCTCAAGTCTCAAGTCTTAGTCTCGAATACAGCGGACGGTATAAGCGAATGTTTTTCTCAAAGGCAATCCTATGCCACCAGACCTGCTGAAATCGGCTTTATAGTTTTGTACTGTGAAAAAGTGAGACGGAATAGTTCCTGTAGAGGAAATATCCCATAACACTGTTCTTGCTCCAAAAGAGCTTGATGTGGAGGATGTATTGTAATTTCCAGAAGGTAACAAGTTGAATCCAGAGGAATTGTTTGATGCCTGATTGTTCCCCGGCGCACAAGTAGTTGTGGATGGAAGCCAACCCGTAGTGGAAGCAACAGCCTTGGCCAGGTTTGCATTGTTATCACCACATATATTATTACCATGGCCGCTCAAATATTCAACGAATTGGGCCATGTCAAAATAATTTGGAACATGCCATCCGGTCGGACAAATGCCCTGAATATCACCAGACTGTCCTTCCTGATTGTGAATAACGGCACTCCAATTATACAGATAACCGTATGTGGGCACATTGGTAGAGTCGTTATTGGGACGATAACGGTAAGCGATGGTGGAACTTGTGTCCGGACCAAGAAGAATTGCCGTACCGTCGGCGTACTTCGTGGTGCGGAGATTCTCTTTCATCCAGCATTGCGTTCCGATCTTCACCGTACTGTAAGAGTTTCCGTCTATATCAGTCACAGTAGAGGCTTCTGGACAAGGCAGACCATCGGTGGCGTATGCGGTGGTGCAGAAAACCTCGTTACCGTACGCAGTACAGGCACCATTGGTGGCGTATGCACGTATGTAGTACGTTGTACCGCTTGTCAGACCCGTAAGAGTCGTGGAGAAACTGCCAGTGCCTGTTCCGCAGGCTATATGGCTGTCCGCGATGGTAGGAGTCGGGGATGTGCTCCAGCAAAGTCCCTTTTCCGTCACAGCCGACTCACCCGCGTCCGTCACATTACCGCCACAGAAAACCGAAGTCGTCAAAACTGTACTTAAAGCGTTTGTATTTACCGTTGGAGCTCCTGAAACAGCATCGTCATTGAGAACACAACGTATTGAAAAATTGTTTGAAAAAGATGCATTTGAGATTGCTACATCTGCCGCACTATTTCGCAGGGCAAGATATTTGGCATTTGTCCCGCTCAATATTAGTGTTCCAGACCAGAGGCGTGCATACTGACCCATTGATACCGATGGGCCATAGCCAGCGGGGAAAAGACCAAATCCCGTGGCGTTGTTTGAATTCGTATCATATCCGACGGAACATTCGACAGAGGAATAGCTCCAACCTGTAGTGGAAGCCAATGCCTTTGCTATTTTGGTAGGCGTATTACCACACACATATCCATTCTGGCTTTTCACGTAGTTGATCAACTGGGTAAACTCTGCCTCACTCGGCAAATGCCAACCCGTAGGACAAACGCCCTGCACAATGGAAGTGCCCGAAGAGCCATGTGACGCAGCAGTATAATTATAAAGATAGCCATAAGTGGCGACCTTAGACGTATCGTCACCAGGGACATATCTATATGCCGCATTAGCATAACTCATACCAACATTCGAACGCGGAATATCGATTCCATCGGCGAATTTCGTGGTGCGGAGGTTCTCCTTCATCCAACACTGCTCGCCAATCTTAACCGTGTTATAAGTGTTGCCGTCGATGTCCGTCAAAGTGGGGAATCCGGGACAAGGAAGTCCATCGGTGGAAAAGGTAGCGGCATCGGTTGTGAAACTCAGTATCTCACCGTAAGCTGTACCCACAGAATTGGTGGCGTACGCACGCACATAGTAGGTGGTGCTTGGAGTCAGACCCGTGAGGCTGCTGGTGAAACTGCCTATACCAGTTCCATCGGTGGTGTGGTCCCAGTAAAGCGAGGGGATAGGATATGTACCCCAACAAATGCCGTAAGCCGTCACGCTCGCACCGCCATCATTTGATACATTACCGCCGCAAATGACCGAAGTGTCTGTCACCGAACTCACCGCCGCGGTGGTCACCGTGGGAAGAGACAGGAACTCGCCCTCACCGAGGACACAACGGACGGACATGCCATAGTACCTGCTGTAATTGGACACTGAGGACAACATAGGCGAATTGTAATGTAACGTCCAGTGGATAGCATTTGTATTGTCAAACTGGGTGGCAGTCCAGAATTTGGCATAGCTACCAGGGGCGTTATAACTGCCCGAATAGAAGCCGGCAGACAGGGCGCTGAAACCAGACGCATTATTATCTTCCAGCGTGTTACCAATTGCACAAACTGTGGAAACAGTATTCCACCCTGTGGTGGCGGCCACCGCTTTCGCAACGTTATTAGTTTCGCCGCCGCACTGGAATTGGCTATGGTCACTATCCCTCAGATAATTCAACAACTGCAACCATTCCGCATTGCTCGGTACATGCCAGCCCGCAGGACAGATGCCCTGAACATTGGATGGATTGGAGGTAGTGGTGGCAGAGCCATGCATCACGGCATTCCAGTTGTAGAGATAACCGTACGTAGCTACGTTAGAGGCATCATTGTTTGGATAGTATCGGTAAGGATTGCTGACACTCGACTGATTACCCATAGGAATCTGCGTATTGTCGGCGAATTTCGTGGTGCGGAGATTCTCCTTCATCCAGCACTGCTCGCCGATCTTCACCGTGTTGTAGGTATTGCCCTCCACATCCGTCACCGTGGCATTACCGGGACAGGGACTGCCGTCAGCAGGTTCCGGTGTCGGCGGAGTTGTTCCCCCGTTAATCACATTCTCCAAGCTGTCGATACGCTGGTTCAGCGCATCAATCAGCTGCTGCAGATCCGCCATGGTGAGATAGCCGCTGTTGTTCTCCAACTGACTGGTCTGCGTCGGCACGGCGATGTTGACGGTCTGGTTGTCAGTGGCATCCGCCGAGAACGTGCCCACTGCCACTCCGTTCCGCTGGATGGTCAACGTGGCGTCGTTGGCGGCCGCCGGAATTACCGGCTTGTCTATCAGGTCATTGTAGCTCTTGTTCCACGCATTAAACTGCGGGTCCGTCTCGGTGTAGCTCGTCAGGTAGCCCGCGTCGTTCGTGAAAGCGCTCACGTCGGTCGGAACATCGGGAATTGCCGGGATGGAGTCCATGGTAATGTAACCGGCGTCGTTCGTGAAGGCACTCACATTCGTCGGCACCGTCGGGATCGTCGGCGTGTTGGTCAGGTCGTTGTAGTCCTTGCTCCACGCGCTGAACAGCGGGTCCGTCTCGGTGTACTCCGTCAAGTAGCCCATGTCGTTGTTGAAAGCGCTCACGTCGGTCGGGATCTCGGGAATTGCCGGGATGGAGTCCATCGTGATGTAACCGGCATCGTTCGTGAAAGCACTCACATTCGTAGGGATGTTCGCCGCCTCCTGCACATTCGCGGAGGTCAGGTAGCCCGCGTCGTTCGTGAACGCACTCACGTTCGTGGGAATCGCCGGTACAGAGTCCATCGTGATGTAGCCGGCATCATTCGTGAAGGCACTCACGTTCGTCGGCACGGTGGGGATCTCCGGCTTGTCAGTCAAGTCGTTATAGCTCTTGTTCCACGCGCTGAACTGCGGGTCCATCTCGGTGTAGCCCGTCAGATAGCCCGCGTCGTTCGTAAAGGCGCTGACGTTCGTCGGAACCGTCGGGATGGCGGGGATGGAATCCATCGTGATGTAGCCGGCATCGTTCGTGAAAGCACTCACATTCGTCGGCACGGTGGGAATGTTAGGCTTGTTAGTCAGGTCGTTGTAATCCTTGTCCCATGCGTTGAACTGCGGGTCTGTCTCGGTATAGCCCGTCAGATAGCCCGCGTCGTTCGTGAAGGCACTGACATTCGTCGGCACCGTTGGGATAGCGGGGATGGAGTCCATCGTGATGTAACCGGCATCGTTCGTGAAGGCACTCACATTCGTCGGCACGGTGGGAATTTCAGGCTTGTCAGTCAAGTCGTTGTAGCTCTTGTTCCATGCATTGAATTGTGGGTCCGTCTCCGTGTAGCCCGTGATATATCCTGCGTCGTTGTTGAAGGCGCTCACGTCGGTCGGGACATCGGGAATTGCCGGAACAGAATCCATCGTGATGTAACCGGCATCGTTCGTGAACGCACTGACATTCGTCGGCACAGTCGGAATCTCCGGCTTGTTGGTCAAGTCGTTGTAGTTCTTGTCCCAGGCGTTGAACTGTGGGTCCGTCTCGGTGTAGCCCGTCAGATAACCCGCGTCATTGGTAAACGCGCTGACATTCGTCGGAACGGTCGGAATCTCTGGCTTGTTGGTCAAATCGTTGTAGTTCTTGTCCCATGCGTTGAACTGCGGGTCCGTCTCTGTATAGCCCGTCAGATAACCCGCGTCATTGGTGAAAGCACTGACGTTTGTCGGAACCGTCGGGATGGCGGGGATGGAGTCCATCGTGATGTAACCGGCGTCGTTCGTGAAAGCGCTGACGTTCGTGGGAACGGTCGGAATCTCCGGCTTGTTGGTCAGGTCGTTGTAGTTTTTGTCCCACGCGTTGAACAACGGGTCCGTCTCGGTGTAGCCCGTCAGATAACCCGCGTCATTGGTAAACTCGCTGACATTCGTCGGAACGGTCGGGATTACCGGCTTGTTGGTCAAATCGTTGTAGTTTTTGTCCCATGCGTTGAACTGCGGATCCGTCTCGGTGTAACCCGTCAGATAACCCGCGTCATTGGTAAACGCGCTGACGTTCGTCGGAACGGTCGGGATGGCGGGGATGGAGTCCATCGTGATGTAACCCGCGTCGTTCGTAAACGCGCTGACGTTCGTTGGCAGCGTCGGGATGACCGGCGTGTTGGTCAGGTCGTTGTAGTCGCCGCTGAAGCCATTCTCGGCCTGTTTCGCGTACAGGGCGTAAGGCACACTCAGCAGCTGCTGCGTCGTGGTAACCGAGTAGTTGTTGCCACCGTTCGGGTCGATCTCAGTCTTCAGGAAAAAGACCCCGTCCGCCCAATTGATGGCGGAGAAAGAGCCCGTCTGGGCATTACCGCCACCGATTTCGAGCGTGACCAGCCCGTTGGCGTTGGTACTCACCGAATGCGTCTCCACAAAGACCGGCGTGCCCTGGGCACTGCCCTGCAGCACGCTCACGCGTACACCCACCTGCGCGTTAGTGACCAGGGAGTTACCCGCATTACGAACCACCGCCTGGTAGGTGAACTTCTCCGGCGCCTGCGCCATCAACCCGCACACGCATAGCACCAGAAACATCAACAAAATAGAAATCTTCTTCATAATATCAATATTTTATACAACATTCCTATTCTCAACTTTCCACTCCCTACTTGCTATTCCTTACTACCTATTCCCTACTCTCTTTACACTACTCCCTACTCACTATTCACTACTCCCTACTCACTATTCACTACTCTCTACTCACTATTCCCTACTCTCTACTCACTATTCACTATTCACTACTCACTATTCCCTATTCCCTAAAATATACTGCATAATCTGCACCGCGTTGGTCGCCGCACCTTTCCGGAGATTGTCGGCCACCACCCAGAGGTTCAAGGAGTTAGGCTGGGAGAAGTCGCGGCGGATACGGCCCACGAAGACATCGTCCAGACCCTCGGCGTATTTCGGCATCGGATAGACATTCTCGGCAGGGGCATCCAAAACTTTCACGCCGGGCATGTCGTTAAGCAAGGCATAGACTTCCGCCAAGTCGTAATCCTGATGGAATTCCACGTTCACGGCTTCGGAATGGCCGCCCGTGACAGGCACGCGCACGACGGTGGACGTGACTTGTATCTCATTGTCCCTTAAAATTTTACGGGTTTCATTCAGGAGTTTCATCTCCTCGGTGGTGTAGCCGTTGTCGGTGAAAGAACCGCCGTGCGGGAAGAGATTCATGTCGATGGGATACGGATAGGCGGGGTCGCAAGGCAGACCGGCGCGCTCACTCATCAGTTGATCGACCGCCTTCTTGCCCGTACCCGTGATCGACTGGTAAGTGGCGACCACCAAGCGTTTGATTCTGAAACGTTTATGCAACGGAGCCAAGGCCATCACCATTTGGATGGTGGAACAGTTGGGGTTGGCGATGATCTTGTCGTCGGGGGTGATGACATCGCCGTTGATTTCGGGCACCACCAACGGGATGTTCGGGTCGCTGCGCCAAGCCGCGGAATTGTCGATGACCACTGTGCCCACGGCCGCGAATTTCGGGGCGTATTCGAGCGATGCCGCACTGCCCGCCGAGAAGATGGCGAAGTCCGGTTTGCCGGCAATGGCCTCCTCCACCGACACCACGGTCACCTCGCGGTCGCCAAACAACAGTTTCTTCCCAACCGATTTCGATGAGGCTGCCGGGATGAACTCACAATCCGCAAAACCTCTTTCAACCAATACTTTACGCATAACGCCACCCACTAATCCGGTGGCTCCAACCAATGCTATTTTCATAATTCTTTAATTTTTCGTGAAAAAGTTATCAACAACGTTTGTTTTTCTCCGCAAAAGTAGTATTTTTGCAGACATAAATTGAAAACAAAAAATATTATGACAAAAAAAACTTTGAAAGCATTATTGCTGACCCTTTGCATCCTGTCCCAAACAAGGACTTCTTTGAGCCAAAACAGCTCAGAGCCAAATCGTTATGACATCGTCATCAGCGAAATCATGGCAAAACCGGCCCCGGAAATCGGACTCCCGGCGGTGGAGTATCTCGAACTGCACAGCCGTCTCCCCTACCCCTGCCTGCTGCAAAACTGGCGGCTGACATTAGGGAACACCTCCAAAGCCCTCCCCGACATCCCGCTCGACAGCTGCGGTTACGCCGTCATCATCGCACAGAAAAACCTCGAGGCATTCTCCCCGTTCTGCGACAATATATACATATTGTCATCGTTAGCCATCACCGACGGCGGACAGAAAATCACGCTGTTCAATCAAGATGGCGAAGTGATTCACTATGTGAACTTTAAGCAGTCGTGGCACACGGAGGGCATCAAACAGGAAGGTGGGTGGTCTTTGGAAATGATTGACGAGGGATGGCCGTGCGCAGGCGGGTGGAACTGGAACTCCGCCACCGACCCGCTCGGAGGCACCCCCGGCAGGCCAAACAGCATCCGCAACAACCTCTACAACAACGAGAAACCGGCAATCGCGGGAATCACCCTGTTGGATTCGGCAACAGCACGTGTGCATTTTTCTAAAACATTGACCAACAACACCTTAGAACAATCCGATCTGTTCAGCGTCTCGCCAACGGTCAACATCATGAGCGTCCGCGAGGTGCCGCCGGAATTCAACGCCCTCGACATCCACTTTTCCGACCTTCTGCAACCGAATCAAAACTACCGGCTGCATGTTTCGGGGATTTTGTCCGACTGCGGCGGAAACGAATACCGCATAAACGAGGAAATCCCCTTTGGAATCGCCCGCCCGCCACAACCGAACGACTTAGTCATCAACGAGATACTGACAAATTCCTGGGGCGACGAGAACGCCGACTACATCGAATTGTTCAACCGTTCCAACCATATCATCGACTTGAAGGAGGTCAAGATCGGCTACGGCGGGGACACGCTGCCGGAGAAAGCCGTGACGGCCGTGTCAAAGGGTTGGCAGCTGCAACCGAAAGCATACGCGGTCCTCTGCAAACGACCGGACCTCACCCGGGAACAGTACATCTGCAAGGACGAATCCCGCCTGTTAGAGTGCGACTCCTTGCCGGATTTTGCCATCGGAAAAGGAATCATCCATCTGACAGACAGAAGTTTACGGCCAATCGACCGGCTGTCCTACACGGAAGAGATGCACTACGCCAAACTGCTGACCACCAAAGGCGTGGCATTGGAACGGCTGTATCCCGACCGGCCCACGCAGGACGAGAACAACTGGCGATCGGCGGCGGAAAGCGCGGGATTCGGCACCCCAGGATATGCGAACTCGCAAAGCGGAAGCGTCTCGGAAAACGACGGCTTCGAGGTCGTGCCGGAAGTCTTCTCCCCCGACAACGACGGGTTCGAGGACTTCTCGGAAATTGTCTGTACGTTCACTGAAGGGGAAAACCGCGTAAGCATCGTGGTCTATAACAATCGGGGGCATCCCGTCAAACATCTGGCCAACAATGTATTATGCGGAATCGAAGCTATTTTTCGATGGGACGGCGACGACGACAACCGACAGCCCGCACCGGCGGGGATGTATGTCGTGCAAATCGAAAGCTGGAACCTGCACTCGCAAAAAACGACAAGGAAACGCAAGGTGGTCTCTATCTATCGATAGTAGCCTGCAGCCCGTCGTACCCTAACGTCACATGGGGCGGCAACATTTTCTCCACATCGGAATAGAGCCCCATGTGGTGGGAGGAGTGCGTCAAAAAAGCGCGTTTCGGATTCAGCTTCTCCACGAACTGCAATGCCTGCTCCAAATTGAAATGAGAATAGTGCTTGTCGTGGTGCAACGCATTGACTACCAACAAATCCAAATCTCGAAGAAGTTCCATTTCCGAATCGGCCACAAAACTCGCATCGGTGATATACGCAAAAGGACCTATGCGATAACCGAGGATGGGGAGTGTCAGATGGCGAACCTGAATCGGCTGAATTTCAACATTTTGGACATGAAATTTATTGTAACGGATCGGATGCAGCTGGAAAGCCGGCGCCCCGGGATAGGGATTCTCCTTGAAGGCATAGTCGTAGTCTTTGCGGATGACCTGCAGGACGCGCTGCATGGCGTAGATGTCCATCGGCCGCTTCTGCCGGAAATAGACGGGACGGATGTCGTCCAGACCGGCCAGATGATCCTTGTGCTCATGCGTGACAAGGACAGCATCGACGCGGGTGATGTTATTCCGGAGCAGCTGTTGGCGCAGGTCGGGGCCGGCATCGATGAGCAGGCGCACACCGTCCACCTCGACGAATGCGGAAGTGCGCAGACGGTTGTCGCGCGGATCTGTAGAACGGCAGACCTCACAGTCGCACCCCACCACAGGAACACCCTGCGAGGTGCCGGTACCCAAAAGCGTTATCTTCATCATACGACTACAACCATTTTGTGGCAAAACAACAGTTTCGGCTTTTGTAATCCGCTATCTGTCAGACGATAGTGAAATCCATCCGAAGCGTGCAAAAGTACAAAAAAAATGTTTACCTTTGCCCCGTCAAACGGATTCATGTTCATCATCCCCTATTTGCTGATCATCCCGCTGCTTGTGATGCTGGCGGCGAAGCGATGGCCGATCATCGAGAAGATATCGCCCATGGTGATACTCTACGTCATCGGGCTGACGGTCGGCAACGTCGGCATTGTCGGTGACAACGGGCTCCATATCTGCGAAAACGTCTCCAACGTGGTGGTATTGCTCTCGATCCCGCTGATGCTGTTGGGCTGCGACTTCCGGCGGTGGTCGGCCACGGCCGCGCTCAAAGCCTTCTTCGCCGGGCTCTTCAGCATCCTCGCCGTCACCGTCGCCGGTTTCTTCCTTTTCCGTCATCAGGCGGACGCCGCCGGGCTCTCCCACTCCGACTTCGCGCGGGTGAGCGCTGCCATGACGGGCATCTACACCGGCGGCATCCCGAACTTCGCGCCTGTCGCCAAGGCGGTGAACCTGCCGCAGCACCTCTTCCTGCTGGTCTCCGGCTACGACCTCGTGGTCACGGGCGCCTACCTGATTCTCATCGTCTTCCTCGGGAGCAGAATCATCCGCAAGTTGTTTCCCGGCAACCCGGCCTCGACCGACGCCGACACGACGCCGCAAGATCCAACCGAGGCGAAATCCGACAGGAAAACATTGGCGCACAGACTGTTGAACTGTGCTACCGGCATCGGCGTAGCCGCGGTCATCGTGAGCGTCTCCTACGCGCTGTCGCTCGTCATCCCCATCGGGAACAGCACGGCGGTCATCATCCTCCTGCTCACCACCCTCTCCATCGCTCTCTCCTTCTGGAAACCCCTGAAAAAGCTGGAAAACACGTTCGACACGGGACTTTATTTCGTGTACGTCTTCTGTCTTGCCGTCGCCACCATGGTGAACGTCCGCGACCTCGAATTTTCCAAATACCTGTTCATCTTGTATTACATCGCCTTCGCGGTGTTCGGCTCCCTGACGCTGCAAATCCTGCTCGCCAAGCTGTTCAAGATCGACGGCGACCTGACCCTCGCCGCCTCCATCTCGCTCATCAACTCCCCGCCGTTCGTGCCCATGGTCGCCGCCGTGCTGAAAAACCGCTCGGTCATCCTCCCCGGCATCGCCATCGGCCTCCTCGGCTACGCCGTCGGAAACTACCTCGGAATCGGGATTTTCATGCTGTTGGCAGCGGTAACCCCTTGAACATAGCTGTTGGCTGTTGGCTATTAGCTGTTGGCATAAGCCAATGGCTAAAAGCAAACAGCCAAAGTAAAAGACGATATTTCAACCCATAAACCTTAAACCATTTTTCGTATCTTTGCCCCTCAAAAAAAACATACCGAAATGATTGAGAATAAGACCCTTGAAACATTGTACAACCACGTGAGCGTGCGCGAATACAGCGACCGCCCCGTGGAGGAAGAGACCCTGAACCTGATCCTGAAAGCGGCGTGCAGCGGCTCCACGATGGGCAACATGCAGCTGTTCAGCATCATCGTGACCCGCGACGAGTCGATGAAGGCCAAGCTCGCGCCCTATCACTTCAACCAGCCGATGGCGACCTCCGCGCCGGTGATCCTCACCTTCTGCGCCGACTTCCGCCGCTTCAACCAGTACTGCCGCTTCCGCGACGCCAACACCGAGGCCTACAGCAACCTGCAAAGCTATCACTGGGCCGTCACCGACGCGCTCATCGCCGCGCAGAACGCCTGCGTGGCCGCCGAAGCCCTCGGTCTCGGATTCGTCTGGCTCGGCACCATCACCTACAACGTCGATAAGTTCGTGGAGGCGCTGCAACTGCCTAAGCACGTCATCCCCGTGGCCTGCATCCCGATGGGCTACCCCGTGAAGAGGCCCGCCCTGACGCAGAAGCTGCCCGTGGAGACCTTTGTGCACCAGGAGGTGTACCGCGACTACGACGAACAACGCATCGACGAGTTCTACCGCGAGAAGGAGAACTCCGAGGAGACCGCCAACATCCTCAAAGAGAACCCCGACTGCGACAACCTCGCGCAGGTCTTCACCAAGCACCGCTACACCCAGCCCGACAACGAGCATTTCGCGCAGGTGCTGAAGGAGACGCTGGAGCGGCAGGGGTTTGCGATGTGAATTAAGAATTAAGAATTAAAAATTAAGAATTAAGAATTAAGAATTAAAAAAACAGAAGTCACCTCAAGTACGAATAACAGAAGTCCATAATTTTTTTTACAGATATGTTAATAAAGATGAGAAATAATGCTTTTGAACGTGCAATTGTATTCACAACCGTAATGTTGTTTTTCGGTTTATTGGAGGCACAGACCACCTATTTCGTTTCAAACAGCGGCAACGACAGCAACAACGGCCTGTCGTGGGCGACTGCCAAGGCCACCATCAACGGGGCGATGGCGCTCATCACCTCGCCCAACGACGACTCAGTGTTTGTGGCGGCAGGCACCTATCCGGCCTGCACCGTCAAGAACGGCACGCACGTGTATGGCGGCTTCGCAGGCACAGAGGCATACCTGTACGAGCGACAACCGCTCACCTACGGCATCGCCCCCGACAGTTCCTGCTCCATCATCGATGCCCAGCACAACAGCAATTACGCTGTCCAAATCAACAGTTACTTTTCCTATAACGGCACCTATCATTGCCGACCCGTCGATTTTGACGGTTTTTATGTGACAGGGGGTAATCAGTACGGTATCCGTGACGTAGCCAACAACACACACACGATTTCGAACTGCACCATGACAGATAATGCTTGTGGTATGTATTTGGGAATGGAGTATTCCAACTCGTACTATAGTTCCACCTTTCAAGTTTCAGACTGCAAGATAAATGGAAACACGACCAACGGAGGTGTGCAAATGTACAACGGCAGCCAGACCTATAGTGCCACGTTTGATTTCGACAACTGTGTGATTGCGGAAAACACCGGCAGCCAGTTCGGCGGGATGATGTTCAACACGTATGCTTATACTACAACCAATTATATTATTGTAAACAATTGTGACGTTGTGAAGAATGTTGCTTCCGGGCTGACGGCCAAGGCTGGCGGCATCCTCACGCAGAGCAATGATTTTGACTATGTCAAGACAAAATGCGAGTGGAGGATCCTCAACTCGCGCATCATCGACAACACCGTTTATACCACAGCTACCGTTCCCAGCGATGACAACAGTTGGCCGTTCATCGCCGGCGGTGTCAGCGCATATACACATACCACGCATATTCTGGGCTGTGTGATTGCCAACAACAGCGCCATCTCCACCGAGGGCATCGATGTAACCGGCGGTGTGGCCTCGTACGCCAATGGAACTTCTTCATCCTCCAGCAACACCGGTGATCCTGTGGGACGGTTATTTATGACCAACTGCGTGGTGGCCAACAACCTCGCGCAGACCGCCTATACCAACGGCACCGGGGGCATCCGAACAGTCAAGGCGGCGACGATCAAGAACACGGTGGCCTGGAACAACAAGCGCGGCAGTACGGTCTCCAACAGCAGATGGTCCACCAGTTACGCTATGCCATACACCTATTGTGCCAGCGAAACAAATCCGACCAGCGATTTCGCTGCAGACAGCACCAACATCGTGCTGGACACTGCCAACTTGCCGATGTTCGTAAGTCCTTCGTCTATGGTGGGCGCCATGACCATTGCCACGGACCTTTCGAACCTTGTCGCCGACTGGCGGGTGCTGCCCAACTCGCCGCTGATAGACGCCGGTGACCCCAACACGGCGTTCATCACCTATTTGCCCGCCACGGACATGGACGGCAACCCGCGCATCGGCAACAACATCGCCGACATCGGGGCTTACGAGCATTCGAACACCACCTTTAACCAATCCATCACATGGAACCAGGAGCTGTCCGCCGACCTCACCGACGGCACGCTTACACTCAATGCCACAGCCACTTCCGGGCTTCCCGTGACTTACACCAGTAACGACGAAAACATCGCCACGGTGAACGGCAACGTGCTCACGTTGCACGCTTCCGGCTACGCTATCATCACCGCCGCGCAAGCCGGCAACGCCACCTGGAACGCCGCCGCGCCCGTCTCCAAAATCCTCACCGTGACGGCCACCATCCCCGAGCTCCAAGAACAGAGCATCCTGTGGGAGCAAGAGCTTTCCTTCCCGCTGAGTGACAATCCCGTCGTGCTCGCCGCTGCCGCCACCTCCGGTCTGCCCGTGCAGTTCACCTGCAGCGACGAGAGCGTAGCCACCATCAATGGCAGCATCCTGACGATGCATAACATCGGTTTGGCCATCATTACCGCCACGCAGCCCGGCAACGACCAATACATGGCCGCCCCGAATGTGATGAAAATCCTCCAAGTGACAGAACCCGTGGGAATTTCCGATTATGCGGTGTCCCCCGTCAACGTCTGGCCTAACCCAACCACCGGCGTTGTCAATGTACAAATGAACAATGTACAGGCGAGGGCGTTGGAAATTCATGTGTATGACGCGTTCGGGCGGTTGCTACGGATCACCGGCGGTGTAGAGGCGAATAATCCTTCGCCCCTACAAACGGACGCAGATGGTTTATCCGGACAAACCCAAATCGACCTCTCGTCCTTTGCGCCCGGCATCTATTTCGTAAAGGCCGTGGCGGAAGGGAATGTAGTTGCGGTGAGAAAGGTGGTGAAACGGTGAGGAGTGAGGTGTTAACGGTTAGCAGTTGCGCTGGCGGGCGATTTTTCAGGCGAAAAGTTCACCTTCGCCACGCCGGTGGTGTCCACATATTCGCCCGTGTCAAGGAAGCTTGCGTATGATAGCGCTATTTGAGAGAACGGGGTTTCGGTGTACAAAACACAAAAAACAAAAGCAAAATGCCACAAAAAACAAAAGTAAAAGGCCACTTCATTTTCGAACAGATGTGCATCCGCGACCTAAAGGCTTACACACTTGATTTTGAAACACACCTGTCCTATTACCGCGACAGGTACAATTTAGAGGCCGACTGGGTGTTGCATTCCGCTGGGATGCTTAAAGGATTAAAAAACGTGCCTACGCCACTCGGGTGGCGCTTACGGTTACCAGTCCCGAGCTCCCCAAATCAAAAAAATTGTACTTTTGCCCCACCGTTTAATTCATAATTCATAATTCATAATTCTTAATTCATAATTCATAATTCTTAATTCATAATTCATAATTCATAATTCTTAATTCTAATGAACCGTCTCGCCCTCCCCGCCCTTATCATCACCCTCGCCGCCGTCCTCCTCGCCGGCTGCCACACCAACTCCCGCACGGGTCAGGTACAACGCTACCTCATCTCCGAATTCGGGTGCGTGCATAATGCATGGCAGTTCCGCTATGCCGGGAAATGGTATGCTGCCACAGTCCCGGGCAACATCCACGACGACCTGCTGGCCAACAAACTGATTCCGGACCCGTTCTACGGCGACAACGAATCGAAAGTGCAGTGGGTCGCTGACAGCGTGTGGGAGTACCGTCTCCTCTTCGACAAAGACTGCGGAAACGGCAAGTCTTTCGTACACAACGAATTGGTCTTCGAAGGGTTGGACACTTACGCCGAGGTCTATATCAACGGTCAGCGATTGGTGGCTACGACCGGTGACTCCTTGACCAACAACATGTTCCGGATGTGGCGGTTTCCGCTGCCCGGCAACCTGAAAGAGAGCGACAACGAACTGATTGTCAGATTTCTGCCGACCGGACCGTTTGACAGCGTGGCGGCATCAAAACTGCCCTACAAACTCCCCGACAACCGCGTCTTCACCCGGAAGGCGCAGTACGAGAGCGGCTGGGACTGGGGGCCGAAGCTCAACACCTGCGGCATCTGGAACCACGTCTATATTGAGTCTTGGGATGACATGAAAATCAACGACTTTTACGTCAAGGACACCGAGCCTTCTCAGGATTCCACCCGACCGTGGATTGCCGAGGTGGAAGTGGAAATCCAGGCAGACAGAAAGCTGACCAGTACGCTGATGCTGAACATCTACGACGGGGACGGATACAGGCAGGAAATCCAGTACAAGGCGAAACTGCACAAAGGCGACAACAAGGTGGTCATCCCCGTGACCATCGAGAATCCGAAGCTTTGGTGGCCAAACGGGGCCGGGGAGGCACACCTTTACTATTTCAATCTTAATACGGAAGTGATGCCCAACACCATCGTGCATTCTCACGGTTTGCGCACAGTGGAGCTCGTCCAGAAGCGCGACAGCATCGGTGAGTCGTTCCAGTTCATCGTCAACGGCAAGCCACTCTTCATGCGCGGCGCCGACTGGATTCCGGCATCGTCGTACCCCGGCGTGCTCGCCCGCAGCGGCTATGAGGGACTCGACCGTTATTATGAACTTCTCACGAATGCCAAATGGGCGAAAATAAATATGTTGCGCGTCTGGGGCGGCGGTCTTTACGAGCGAAATGCTTTTTACGACTATTGCGACCAAATGGGCATCTTGGTGTGGCAGGACTTCATGTTTGCCTGCAACATCTACCCTGGCGACCAAGCTTTTATGGACAATGTGAAGATCGAGGCCGAAGAGCAGGTGAAACGGCTGCGCCACCATGCCTGTATCGCCACGTGGTGCGGCAACAACGAGGTACACAACGGCTTGGAGGACTGGGGCTGGAAAGATGCATTAGGCTACACCGACCAGCAATATTCGCAGATGTATGAGGACTACGAGCAGCTTTTCGAGAAGATGCTGCCGAAAATCTGCATGGAGAATATGCACAAACCGAACTACGTACACTCCTCGCCGACTTACGGCTGGGGTCACCCCGAGTGTACCACCCACGGTTGCAGCCACTACTGGGGCGTCTGGTGGGGAGAGCTGCCGTTCGAGATCTGGTGGGAGAAAACCGGACGCTTCATGACGGAATACGGTTTCCAATCCTATCCGGAGATGTCGCTTTGGAACGAGTACATACCCGAAGGCGAGCGCAAACTGCAATCCCCGGCCATGCGCAACCACCAGAAGCACGGTCGCGGGGTGCCGATCATCCTGAAGGCGATGGAAGATCTGTACGGGTTCAAGGATACCAACAATCTCGACAAATTCGTCTATATCAGCCAGTTGGTACAGGCCGACGGCATCGCGCAGGCCATCGAGGCGCACCGCATCCAGCACGAGAAGTGCAGCGGCACACTCTTCTGGCAGCTGAACGACTGCTGGCCCGTGGCCTCCTGGAGCTGCATCGACGTGGCCGGGAACCCGAAGGCGCTGTACTACCGACTGCCGCAGCTGTACGCCAACGTGGCCATCGCCTCGCGCCACATCTCGCAGGACACCCTCGAATTGTACTTGATCAACGACTCGTTCAATACGGTTGGAGGACAGTTTGAGTGGGCCATCAAGACGATGGACGGGCAGTTGGTCAATTCGGCGGGCGCGCTGACTTCCGCAGCGGCGAACAGCAGTGCAAAAGCCGCGGTCGTGGTGTTGCCGAAATCCGTGAAAAACGCGGGAACCGTCTTCGTGGAGGCGACATTCCGTCCCGAAAACGCCGAAAAAGTGTCCTATCTGACCTATTTCGTGAAACCCAAGGCGTTGAGTCTCTCCCCCACCCCGATCAGCATCAAGACAGAATACGGCGACCAGTGTGCAGAAATACACCTGTCTGCCAAAACGCTGAAGAAAGGCGTGTTCATCGAGGAGATACACGGCTACCCAGTCATCTACTACGACAATTATTTCGACTTGAAACCGGGCGAGGAGATGACCATCAAGGTGGAGTACCCACTGTTGGAGGAGAAACCGGAGTTCAAGGTAAGCTCCTGGCAATAACAAAAACGGAGGCGATCTGTTTCGCCTCCGTTTTTTTTAGATTGATGGCATTTGTTCACTCCGTAGAAACGCGCCATGGCACGTTTCTACAACGCCTCATCCACCATTTTCTTGAACCACGTAGCCCGGTCGGCACCCTCACCGGTGTTCAAGAGTACGGTCTCACCGTCGTGAATCTGTCCTTCCTCCAAGGCTTTGTAGAAACCGGCGAAACAGACGATGGAAGCGGGTCCGAAGTAGATGCCACGCTCGTCCTTGACGATTTTGCCGTATTTCGCCAACTCGCTCTCCTTCATGCGGAGGAACGTGCCGCCGCTCTTGCGCACGATCGGCGCGACAATCGGGTACATGCCCGGATTGCCAGCGGAGAGGATGGAAACCATCGTCTGCGGATTCGGGATGACGGGGTAGTTCTTCTCGTACCCTTCCGGGAATCCGGCCTTCACGGCACTCTCCCACCCTTGCACCATCGGGTCGCAGGTGTCCTGTTGGATCAAGAGCATTCGAGGCATCTTGGTCTCCGGGAAGGTGGTCTGCAAGTCGCGGATGCCCTTGTCGAGGGCGATGGGACCCGTGCCGCCGGCGACCGCCTGCACATAGACGTCGGGCATCTTGCCCAACTGACGCAGGTACTCGAACACCATGGTCTTCTTTGCTTCGACACGAATCGGGTCGATGTTGCCGGTGGAAATCAAGACGTTATTCTTCTCATGGAAGTCGTTGGCCTCCTTCTTGGCATCGCCGTAGGTGCCGTCGCACACGACCACATTCTGGCCGTAGGAGCGGATGGCCTTCACCGTGTCCTCGCACGCGTCATGCGGCATGAACACCGTGAACTTGATGCCGGCTTCGGCCAAGTAGCGGGCGTACGCCGTGGCGGTGTTGCCCGTGGAAGCCACGCAAAATTCCTTCACGCCGTTCTCCTTGAAAAGAGAGGCTGCCAACGAAGCGGCGATGTCCTTGAAGGTGTTGCTGCCGCCGTTCAGGTCGTTGCGATAGACCATCACCTTGCAATCAACGCCGAATTTCTCCCGGGCATATTTCTCCAAGAAATCCCACTCCTCAATCGGGATGGCGCCCTCGCCGAAGGTGACGATGTTCTTTCTGTCCATGACGGGCAAAAAGTCGAAATAGTGATAGAAATTGGCGGGATGGTGCTCCGGTTTTGTCAGTTCCGTAATCTTGTGATAATCAGCCGAATAGACGACATCGGCGCGTTTGCAGCCGCACTTGCACTGCTGGTTCTGCGAAAACCAAGTGGCAAAGTCTGGAATGACTTCGCCACATTGGGTACATTTCAGGTGGTATTTGCTCATTTTTAACGGTTAGATGGTTATAGGTTAGAAGGTTAAAGGGTTAAAGGGTTAGAAGGTTAATGGGTTAGAAGGTTAAAGGTTAAAGGTTAAAGGTTAAAGGGTTAAAGGTTAAGGATATAGCACCAACTCCTAACTTTCTAACCTCCTAACCTCCTAACCTTTATTTAATCAGCGCCATGTCGGGCATGGGTTTGTCGTATTCGCCACGGGCCAGACGCTCCTTGATGTCGCGGAAGGCATTCAGCGTGTAGTTCACGTCCTCCATGCTGTGGGCAGCGGTGGGGATGATACGGAAGATGAGCATTCCGGGAGGAATGACGGGGTACGTGACGATGGAGCAGAAGATGTTGTAGTTCTCGCGGAGGTCAACGGCGATGTTGGCGGCCTGATCGACACCGCAATAGAGATGCACGGGGGTGACGCATGCCTCAGCGGGTCCAATTTCGTAGCCGAGGTCGCGGAAACCTTTCTGCAAAGCGCGGGTGACTTCCCACAAATGGGCTCTCAGACGGTCGCCTTCCTCGCTGCGGATGATCTCAAGACGTTTCAAGCAGCCGACCACGATGGGCATCGGGAGCGACTTGGCATACATCTGGGAACGCATGTTGTAACGCAGGAAATTGATGACGCCTTTCTCGGAAGCCACGAAGCCGCCGATGGTGGCCATAGACTTTGCATACGCGCCGATATAGACATCGATATCATCCATCACGCCGAAATGCTCGGAGGTACCTCTACCATGAGGGCCCATCGCTCCGAAGCCGTGGGCGTCGTCGATGAGGATGCGGAACGGATATTTTTTCTTAAGCGCCGCGATCTGGTCCAGGATGCCGAGCGCGCCGGTCATGCCGAACACGCCCTCGGTAATCAACAACACACCGCCCTTCTGCTCTTCCGCAAGCTTGCAGGCGTTGCTGAGCACGCGCTCGCAGTCAACGATGTCATTGTGGCGGAACTTGTAACTTTTGCCGACGTGCATGCGGATACCATCCCGAAGACAAGCATGAGCTTCGGCGTCATACACGATGACATCGTGTCTGCACACAAGGGAGTCGATGGTGGACATAATGCCCTGATAGCCGAAATTGAACTCGAAAGCAGCTTCTTTGTGCTCGAATTCAGCCAATTCCCGCTCCAGTTGTTCATGAAGGGCGGTCTGGCCGGTCATCATACGGCTGCCCATCGGATAGGCCATACCCCAGCGGGCGGCACCTTCTGCGTCGGCCTTGCGAACCTCCGGGTGGTTGGCCAGCCCGAGGTAGTTGTTGATACTCCAGCAAAGCACATCCTTGCCGTTGAAACGCATGTGCGGTCCCAGTTCGCCTTCCAACTTCGGGAATGCGAAATAACCATCTATCTTCTCGCGGTATTGCCCGATCGGACCACCGGATGACTCTTTAATTCTTTCGAAAATGTCTTTCATATTATTGTCGATTTATTTGTTATTTATTGCTTCTTGTTTTGGGAAATGCTATTTTGTGGAGTTTCGTTATAAGACGTAAGACGTAAGACTTTAGACTCTTTTCATAGCCTTTTACGCATCTCAAGTCTCAAGTCTCAAGTCTCAAGTCTCACTCCCCTTTCTTTTTCATCTCCTCAATTTTCTCATATTCTTCCAAGAACTGCGGAATACTGTGCATGTCGATGCGCTTATTGAGAATGATTTCGTGACGGTTGTTGAGGATGAACATCGCGGGGTTGCCCATCTCGTAGATGTTGAAATACTCGAGGTAGTCGAGATTGCCCTTGTTGCCGCCCACATTGAGCCACGGGTAGTTGTTCTCCTTCACGTACTTTTTCCAACGGTCGATGTCGGCGTCGTTGGCGATGGCATAGACGTCGAAGTTGCGCTTGCCGATGGCCTCCAACGAGTCATACACCGTCCGCAGGTTCTTGGACTCCTTCTTACAAGTCGGGCAGTCGGGGTCGTAAAACCAGAGAATCGTGTACGGTTTGCTCATACGGTAGGAAGAGTGCCACGTGCGCATGTCCTCGCTCAGTGTGGTGTCGGGGATGATGAGCTCCGGCGCGACCTTGCCGATGAGGATGGGCGCGAGACGCGTGGTGCGCTTCTGGTACTTGGACAGAATGTCTTCGTCGAGCCAGTAGCACTTGCCGGCCATCTGGTTCGTCATGGCAATGTGGTAAAAGACCGCGTCATGACCGATAACCTTGCTCGTCTCGAACTGGTAAGAGAGCCAGTCGCAGCAATAATGGTACATGAACGTGTCCGCCTCGGTCTTCTTCAGGAAAATGTCGATGTACTTGTTGATAGTGTCGGTCTCCTGGTGGTAAAGCACCTTCAGGAAGTAGTCCTTCATCTTCGGGTCGAAGGAGGGGATGTAGATGAAGCGATGGTCGGCCAGATCGACATTGTCCCAATAGTGCAGACGGTAGTAAGCGGCCTGCTTCATGTAGTCGGGCTCGCCGTCCTCCTTTTTGAACTCGGGAACGTCAATGTTCTTGTACGATTTCTGCATTTTGGAGAACAGGAAATCCGGATTTTTGGCGATCAGGTCGTCGATGAACTCCATCATCTCCTTGTTGATGTTGTTCAACTTCTCCTTATACACCTCCGCGCTGTCGGTGTTGCCGGCGTCTTCGAACTCCTTGCGTTTCTTGGCCCATTCGCTGGCGTTCACGGAAGCCTGGGCGGTCTTCTTCTGGAAACGCAACATCTCGGCATTCTCGGGCGAACCCTCCACCGAGAAATTATTCACATTCGCCGTGGTGTCCAGATTGTAGGTGAAATGCTGGTTGTTGTCGAGAATGAAGTTCAAGTACAACCTCTTGCTCCCCGAAACCAAAGAGTACATGCCGTCGTCATAACGGTCAGTGCCTTTGAAAACGAACTTCTCCTTCGCGACTGGCGTCGCAGAGTCCTTGAGGATCAGCTTGTCGTTATAATGGATCACCAGATAGACCAGCGCATCCTTCGAGTCCTTGATGTTGAAAACCAGCTCGTGACCGTCTTTGTCACGGTAATTGGCCGGATTGTTCTTCGACTTCTGCAGATTCTTCGGCGTGTTGTTCTGGGCGGAAAGGCCGGATATGCTTATAAAGAAAGCAGATAACAACAGAAGAATAAACGTTTTTTTCATATTATTTTGGGTTATTCGGTTATTCGGTTATCGTTCCATTGCGCGGACAATTTCATCTAACGTAACTTGCCGGGCAATTATTGCATGATTTTTTTCATTATCTATCAACAGAATCACCGGTGTGGTGACGATGTCGAAGTATTCAATGTAATCGACGCTGGTTTCGCCCATGGAGGTGCTCAGGTTGATCCAGTCACCGAGATCGTTCATCTCGGAGAAGGCTTTCCAACGGGGATAGTCGTCGTTGACCTCCACGGCAAAGACCTCGAAATTGAGTTCGTCGGCACGTTTCCGGTAAAGGTCGTGCAGAATCGGGGTCTCCTCCTGACAATGGTCGCAGTCGGGATCCCAGAACCAGAGGATCGTGTATTTCGTCTGTATCTCGTTGGTGGAGTGCTGTTTGCCGTCGATGTCGTAGGCGGTGAGCTCGGGGATTTGCGCGCCCGGAGCGAGCCGTTGCACAACATCCATTTTGCGTTTGGCCACGCGAGCACGATCACCCAGCCAACAGGTAAGGTCATATTTGTCGTAAAGATACAACAAAATCGGATCGTACGCCGGATCCCCCGTTGCCCAGAAAGCGTTGAAAAGGTACGCAGCCAGATAGTGCGTCTGATTATGCTCCTTGCACCCCGACAACAGCCTTTCCGAAGTGGAAATCAAATACTCCGTATCAAATATCTGACTATCTGTCAGATATTTAGCAAAGAAAGGCGGTATTGACGACTTGGAATTCCAGATCAAAGGGGAAGAGAGATCCAACTTTGAGACAACGTAATCGAAAATGGACTTCGGTATGGTCTGTTGAGGATTCTTTTGCAAGGCGGCTAAATACGCAGAAAGAACATTATCAAACAGATAAAACTGCTCTATTTGGTAACCAGGCGCATCTGAGGAGTATGAATCAACGATTTGTCTAAACGTGTCCACAGAGGTCAATGCGCTTGGATTATTGTAGATTTTATCCGACAAATTCGCGTAATTCATCGCATGAAAACCAGGTTGACATGTATAATTTCCAACTTTGTTAAAAAAGGGTCTATACGTCATCAAAACCGTATGCGATTTCAGCAATATAATGTCCCAAACAGAAGGTCCGCCTTTTTCATAGACCAAACGATAAACCCCCATATCAACAGGGCGCTTGTTCCTGAACTCGGCTTTCCCGTTTTTAACCGTTGCACTATCCAAATAACACAGCGTTCCGCAATGATAGCCTTCCAAATAGAGTTTATTATGATTGGAAATAACGCCCTGATCGACTATATGAATATGGTAATTGACCATTCCCTGCGCGGATGTCATGCACCCGTCCGGCTCCTCGATTTGGGCGCAAACCGTCCCCGCCGTCCCTAAGACCAGGGTCAGCAGCATGGTGATCATCCGGTTATGTGTTCTTTTTGTCATTTGTATATTCGTTGTTTGTTCGTCGTTGTTCGGCACGAGGTTCGATATCGGCCGCTATGCCTGTCCCCGCCTCTTTCTATGGCCCAGGGCTCGCTGGCCTCTGGCCCTGGCTATGGCCCAGGGCTCGCTAGCGCTCACCCTGGGTTGACACGTGTCGGGCCTGCAGCCCTCTTGGATTATGTAATAATGTATGGGTTTAATCTCCCCATTCTTAATTCTTAATTCTTAATTCTAAACTCTTAACTCATCAGCTCTCGGATGTCGGACATCAGTTTGTTGGCGATGTTGTCGGCGACGGACTCGGAGAGGGCCTCGGCATAGATGCGGATGATGGGCTCGGTGTTGGAGCTGCGAACGTGCACCCAGCTGTCGTCGAAGTCGATGCGCACACCGTCCACGCGGTTGACCTGGTAGCTGGCGTATTTCTCGGCGATCTTGCCCAGCAACGCCTTGATATCCACTTCGTTGGACAATTCGGTCTTTTTCTTCACGATGAAGTAGTCGGGGTACTGCGCACGAATTTGTCCGCACTTTTTGCCCGATTTGGCCATGTAGGTGAGGAAGAGGGCGATGCCCACGAGCGCGTCGCGGCCGTAGTGCAGCTCGGGATAGATGACGCCGCCGTTGCCTTCGCCGCCAATCACGGCATTGGTCTTCTTCATCATCTCCACCACGTTGACCTCACCGACGGCCGACGGCGTGTAAGTCATTCCGTACTTGTCTGTTACATCCTTCAATGCACGGGAAGACGAGAGGTTGGAGACGGTGTTGCCGGGCGTGTGCTGCAGCACGTAGTCGGAGACGGCCACCAACGTGTATTCCTCGTTGAACAGCGTGCCGTTCTCCGTCACGATGGCCAGCCGGTCGACGTCGGGATCGACCACGAATCCGACATCGTAGTTGGAGCGGTTCATGGCGTTGCAGATGCCCGCCAAGTTCTCGGGAATCGGCTCGGGATTGTGGGCGAACACGCCGTTCATCTCGCCGTTGAGCACCGTCACATTGTTGACGCCAAGCGCCTTCAAAAGCACGGGCAACGCCAACGCGCCCGTGGAGTTCACCGTGTCCAAAATCACCTTGAAATTGGCCTTCGTGATGGCGTTCTTGTCCACCAACGGAAGGTTCAGAATGGCGTCCACATGGTCTTTGATGGCGTTTTCGTACAGCGTGTAACTTCCCAATCTATCGACGGTCACATAGCTTAATTCATCCGATTCCGTGAGTTCCACGATGCGTTTGGCCTCCTCGCCGGAGACGAACTCGCCGGTGCTGTTGAGCAGTTTCAGCGCGTTCCACTGCATCGGGTTGTGGCTGGCGGTGATGATGATGCCGCCGTCGGCGTGTTGCTGGATGACCGCCATCTCCGTGGTCGGCGTGGTGGAGAGACCGAGGTCGATCACCTCGATGCCCATGCTCTGCAACGTACTGCAGACCAAACGGTTCACAATGTCGCCGGAGATGCGGGCGTCGCGGCCCACGACCATGCGCATTTTGGAGTGGTCTGCGTCTCGCAGACCGTTATCATCCGACTGCGAGGACGCAGTCGGTTCCTTCCTTTCAAGCAGAAAAGTGGCAAAAGCTGTTGTAAATTTTACAACATCGACGGGTGTAAGGTTCTCGCCGACAGTTCCCCCGATGGTTCCCCGGATTCCGGAAATGGACTTGATCAATGTCATATACCCTTATTCTTTTTCTATCTAAAACAAGCGGCAAAAGTAACAAAATTCGGCGAATCTCGGGAGCGGCCGACGAAAAAAATTATGCACGGGGAATACGCTATGTGTCAGGATTCTGGCAGACAGCGGCTCTCCCCCGCTCACGAATCCAACGACTCCACCCGCACTTCGCTGCTGGAGTTGTTCCCTTCCTGTATCACCTGAATCTGCACGGGAATCTTTTCCTGAAGTTCCTCCACGTGGCTGATGATCCCCACATGGCGGCCCGACACGGTGTGAAGCGACCGCAACGTGTTGATGGCGTTCTGCAGCGGTTCGCCGCTGAGCGTGCCGAAACCTTCGTCGATGAAGAGCGTGTCCACCGCCAACTGCTGGCCTATATCGCTGAGCGCCAGTGCCAACGACAGCGACACGAGGAAACTTTCTCCGCCGGAAATCGTGCTCGCCGCCCGGCTCACGTAGCCTTGGTAGGCGTCTTCGATGGAAATGACGAAAGTGCCCGGCGCGACCTTCAGCGTGTAACGGTCCGTCAGCGTCTTCATGTAGCTGTTTGCCGAATGAATCAGGCTGTCCAGCACATAACTCTGGGCGATTTTCCGGAATTTGCTACCCGTGGCGTCCCCGAAAAGCTGGTTCAAGCGCGACCATTTCTGATAGTCGGATTCTTTCTTTTTCTCATCCTCAACGAGTTGACCACGTTGTTCCCTTTTCTCCTCGTCTAACTTCAATTCTTGGGAAACCTCCGACTTCTTCGACAAAATGTTATCGAGCATTCTGTCAACATCTTTGATACTCGCTTCCAATGTCTCGACAGTGTCCTCTTCCTTGAGGTCCGGTTTGTTCTGTCTGTGTTCCTTCTGTCTTCTGAGGACGTCGTCCAGCAGTGTTTTCTTGGTCAACACGTTGTTTCTTTCAGCATTAAGCGACGAATTGAGGCCGTTGACACTTTGCTGGGAATAACCGTTCAGTTCGGTCAGCCTTTCCCTGCTGATTTCCGCATGACCGGCCAAAAAGTCTTTCAAATTCTGACTATTAGCCCCAAATTCCGTCTCCGCTTTTTCCAGCTGCACAAGTGCCGTGGAGGTTGCACTCTTCACGCCGTTGGCTTTCCGCAGAATATCGGGCAGCGATGCTATATTCGTCGCCTCCAGGTCTTCCCATTCCGGCATCAGCTGACGGATGTCCGCTATGACCTCCTTCACCTTATCGCCGTCATCGGTCAACTTGGAGAGTTGGTTCTCGATCGTCTGTTTCTGCTTAACATTACCCTGATAGGCCTCCGCCTTACTTTTCAGTTCGCCAGCAAACGCCTTGGGGTTCTCCCGCCAGTCGCAGTCCCATTGACCGGTGATGCACTTAGCGGCATTCTCCTCCGCGGCGGAAACCTCTTCCTTTTTCAGTTCGACAATCTTCACGGCCGTAGCAATCTTGCTTTTGCACTCGTTGACCGCTTGCAAGGCACTCTGTTCTGCACCTTTCAACGTGTCCAGACTCTCGCGCATCGTCTCCAATTCCTCCCGCTGTTTCCGAACGGCTTCGTCTTTTCCCTCGCCATCGGAAATCTTTTTGTCCAGGTCCGCCACTTCCTGTTCCGTCTGTTTTTGGAGAGAATCCAGCTTGTCGGGCGTAGTTTCCTCTATCTTTTCGATTCCACACAGTTTACAGCCGTCAACAACTTTCCCTTTCGCAGTTTCGAGCGATGTGTCTTTCTCGAAAGCGTCCTTGGCCAACTGGTAAGAGGATATTGCAGCCTTTACCTCGGCATCCTGCTTGTTTTTCTCGTTCAGAAGATTCTGATACGCACTTTCCGCCTCTTTGAAAGCCTCCTCCAAATCGCCGACGAGTTTGGACAACTCTTCTTCGTGGGGCAGCTCTGTCTTGATTTGCTGCCGGCAAACCGGACACGTGTCGCCCGTTTTCAACTTCTGACGCAAGGTTATGGTGAACTTTTCGATTGTGTCGCGCTGTTTGTCAAGCGTCTCCTTGTAGGTGTCCATTTTCACCTTGGCAGCCGAAATCTGCGGCTCCAACTGCGCAGCTTTGACCTTTTTCTGCTCGATCTCGACCAACGTGTTTTCAAGAGCCTTTCTTGTTTCCTCCCTGCGTTCTTTCTCTTTTTTATAAAAATCTATTCGTTCTAACGTTGTCGTAATGTTTTGCAGCAGTCCCTTCGCATTGTCGCGCCGATTGCGCAAATCGCCCAGATGGAGGGCTTCCACGGCCTTTTCCTGCTCCTTGATTTCCGATTCCCGCGTGTCGAAGGCAGTTTTCGCCGCATCCGCATCGTCCTGCGCCTTCTGGAGAGCCGGTTGCAATTTTTCCTCCAAATCCTTTTTCCCCTCGTTGACGGTCCGCTGATTGTCTTCAATTATAGTACGTCCGCCATATATCGTTGACAAAAAGCCCGTGATGCTTTGGGTGTTGCCATAGACCGAAGCCTTGTCTTTCTCAGTTTCCAGAAGAATTTCCACGGATTCCATTTCGCTTTTCTTCGTGGAAATCTCATTCTCCGTATAAGCGCACCCTCCAAGCACGCTAAGGTAATCCAACCTTAGGGATGAAAGTTTGCGTTGCTGGTCGGTTTTATCCTTTTCCGCTTCATTCATCGCCTCCAGCCATTTTCTGGCCTCAATCGAATCGTTCCACTGCTTGACCAACAATTCTTTCGCTTTGAAATCGGGGCTTTCCACCGCCACCAGGGCCTGCTGATGCTCTACCGTGGCTTTATCCAATTCCTCGGCAAATGCCGCATCTGCCTTGATCCACTCCAACTTCCCCTTATCCTCATCGTTAGCCGTTTTGACGGCCTTATATTGCGTCTCAAATTCCTCAATCTTCTGTTTTTTTTCCGCCACTTCCGTATCCGACATGGTGGTTGTTCCATCCAGCAACCGCTTCGCCTCTTTCCAATCTTTCTCCTTGTCGCCCGTCAATTCGTACACCTTCTTTCCCAACTTCGAATAGATGTCCACGCCCGTGATCTTCTCCAAAATCTCCGCCTTGTCTGCATCACTGCTGTTCAGGAAACGAGTGAACTCACCCTGCGCCAGCAATGTGGTACGACAAAACTGGTTGAAATCGAGTCCGATGGCCGCTTTGATCTCAGCGACGATTTCCGCATCTTTCGAGAAAATGTAATCCTGGTCAAGGTTTTTCAGTTGCCATGTCTTGGGCTGAAGATTCCCATTCGCTTTTCTCCTTGCGCGAGCCACCGACCAAGTAGCTTCGTAATGCACGCCGTTGCTGCCCGTGAAGGTAAGCGTGACAGATGCTTCGCCGGTACTCCTTCTCATCAACTGGCGAGGGTCTTTTATCGTGATGTCCCTCTCTTCATCTCTCGTGTTGCCCTCCATCTGGGTGCCCTTCAATCTTGGCGTGTTGGCGAAAAGCGCCAGACAGATGGCGTCCAGAATCGTGGATTTTCCCGAGCCGGTCTTGCCCGTGATCAAGAACACCTCGCTATCTGCCAGCGGCTGCGCCTCGAAGTCAATGACGGCATCCTCTATGGATGCTATATTATGTATAGTCAGTTTCTGTAATTTCATTGTTGTCCTCCTTCCTTAATCGTTTCGTGAATCATCGGCCACCATAGCCATGGCTTCCTTGAACATCGACTCCAGCTCCTCATCGAAACTGATGCCCGAATATTCCGCATATCGTTTGGCTATCTCGACGGGATTTTCCGACTGGAACTCCTTTACAGTCAACACCTTGGCCTCGCTCTGGCCGGCCTTCTTTCTCTTGGCATTGATATAGCAGAACCGGCATTGTTTACTCTTGGCAAGACTTGACGCTTCCGCATTGGCCTCCACCGGCAGGAAATCGTCAATTTCCACGTTCAGCCGGATGTAGGCGGGAATGTCGTCAGGGAATTTCGCCAAGAGACTTTTTGCCTCCTCCCAGGATGCCGCGCCCTCGGTGGGCAGCGTCACCAGCGGACGGGGATTCTCGATCTTGATTCTCTCCACCACAGGTTTTTCTCCATGCTTTCCAATCTCAACCATGCTGACAGAATGAGGGAATGTCTCGTCAAAACTAACCGCCAGCGGAGTGCCGCAATATCTCACGTTATGCTTGCCGCTATGCACAAACTGTTCATGGTGAATATGTCCTAACGCCAAATAGTCATAGCCTTCACCCATCTGTTCCAGTTCGAACGAGTCAATACCTCCGACGGAGTATTCCGTTGCGTGGTCGTGCCCCGTAAAATCGCAGCCCTTCACGGTCGTGTGGGCGGTCAGCACCACAGGCAACCCTTCCGTGTTCCTTTCCGCCACCCGGTCGAGCAGCTGCTGGAAAAAACCGTCGGGGATGTTCCGTTCATTCGCATACGGCACAGCAATCACATAGCCTTTTCCCGGCACTTCGATGATATGCTCGTCCGGATTCTCCTTCTCCAACTGTCCGACGGCATACACGCCGAGTGCCCGCCAAGGAGTCCGGAAAATCTCGTGTTTCGTGCCGCTGTCGTGGTTGCCGGCGGTCATCACAATCTTCATTTGAGGATGCGCATTATGAATGCTCACCATTCCGTCCGTGAGCATCGTCTGAACGGCAGCCGACGGTTGCGAGGTGTGATACACGTCCCCGCACAACAGGAACACATCCGGTTTCTCCTTTTTTACAATCTCGACCATCTGTTCCAGCATGGCCTGCTGCTCGTTTGTGCGATCATAGCCATAGAGCACGTGCCCCAGATGCCAGTCGCTGGTATGTAATATTTTCATACGTTGAAGTTTTTAATGATTTATTGATATCGTTGTTATTTTCCTATCGAAAGTGAACACAAAAACGCCAGAACCGACAGCAGCAGCGCCGCCGCCCAGAAGAGGACGGAGCCGAATTGCGACATTTTCCACCCAAGGTACTTGAAGTCTTTGAATTCCTTGCGTTTCCACAAATCGAGATGCCTGCGCAACCAGCGGACAAACTCCTCCAGCCGCGAATTTTCATGGTGGAGGAAATAGTCCTTGACTTCCACATCCAACACGGGCTCGTCCATCCAGTTCAGCGTGTGGCACCACTCCACCCTATTGCCATTCATGCCCAGACAGACGACGAACTCGTTCTTGTTGCACCCTTTCCAGTAATCGCGCTGTTTCAGGGCAATTCCGACACCGGCGGCGGCCGGGAAGAGCAAAACGAACACGTGTATCTGTTTCGCAGAACCGCAAAAAGCATTGAGACGCTGCAATTCAGCGTTGATCCCGTCCAAATCGCCTTCGTACTCGAGTCCCTTTGACACCAGCAAGACGGGCTGATCCCAACCGGAAATAGAAGGGTATTTGATCAGCCCCAAAGATGCCGCCTCAGAACGACTGACGCGACGCCCCCGGAACAAAGAGTTAGAGCTCTTCACCGGGTTGTAATAACGATGGGTGTATGTGACGGTCTGGGTGTTGCACTCGTTGCCGTCCCAGTAGCTCACCTCGCCGTCACCACCTTTGACACAGTTCCGATGAGACACGCGGATCCCTTCCGTTCCGGTGCCCCACTGATTGCACATTTGGTAGAACCACCATGAAGAAATTTCTGTTCTCCTCCCCGTATTCAACTCCCAGAAATATTCATCGGGATGGTTCACAAATTTCTCCACGTCAAAAAATTGGGTTTTCCCATTCGCGTCGGATTTGCTTTCTCTCCTCACAACTCGTTCCACCCAGGCAAAGTGGTGGATGACAGTCGTGACATAGCCGCTCAAATACTCTTTGGCACTCGTAGTGAAGTAAAAGACAGCACCCAGCAGCAAGTCAGCCACCACGGCGACAAGCAAGTAAGCCCACCACTGGCCGGTGTCGACGCCGCAGAACATGGCAGCGGCAAAAGCCACCAGCGGGAGGGCAAAGGCGAATATATACATGGTATCTGGTTCTCTGGCCTTTAAAGGGTTAAGGTTTCGTTATCGACATGTGTGCGCATCACCTCATTGGTGGCATCCGACGCGATGACAACATAGTCTATCGGCTTTTTGTTACGGATAAACCAGCATTGCGGCATGGAGTTGACCAGCGTCTCGCGTTCGCGGATAATGTCGAGCATGCGTTGCTGGGCGTTGCTAAAGGAAACACGCTGTATCTCAATGCTTTGCATCAAGCTGTTGTAAAGGGAGGTGTCGAAATCGGGATTTGACTCCTGAATCCATTTCATCGTGGCAGAACCGGCATCGCGATAGCGCCCGGAGATGAGCTCGGGATAGATTTTCTCAAAGGTCTCCCGATACTTTTCGGCCACCCCGGCTTTCTCCTTGATGATTTTCCACATGGTGTCGTGTACGGAAGTGATTTTCCCCTCCTGGGCCTCCGCCTCCTTGCGCAGCGCCACCTCGCGGTTGTTGAAACTGAAATACATGACTATCAATACGATAGCAATGAAAATAGCAATAACGATTAAAATAATTGTTGTTGACATAATGGTATTGTTAATTAAGCGTGCAAATATACGCATAATTTTGACAAAATGAAAAATCACGGCAAAAAAAACACACATGTTAATTCAACACGTGTGTAGTTTTTTCCAAAAATGCAGGAAGTCGCAATCTGACAGACACTTATCGCATATCATTCACCTCCACACCAGGGTATTTGCTCTTGTCAAAGACAAAAATCTTGTCGTCCAGCGGGATGTCGCTCTTGAACTGCTCAATGCTATACGTGTAGATGGTGTTATCCTTCTCATACACCGCAATTTTCGCGATTTTCAGCGAGGTCTTGACGATATAGACGCGGATGCGGTAGTACGACTGCGCGGTCTTGGGGGTGAGGTCGACGATGCTGTACTGCACGTTGTTCTGGAATTCGTCGCGGATGAACTTGGCGCGGAACTGGGCGCTCCAGTCCTTGAGGATACGCTGCGGATTCATCAGGTTCTGGTCGTCGTCGGGATCGTACTCGTAGATGGAAACCTCGTTGGCGGACTTGTCGTAGCTCCAGATCGACACTCCGTCGCAGAAATACTGAACCCCGGCGAAGTTCGTCTTGTACTTGCTGCCCTTCAAGCAGAAATCGCCCTGGCTGACGCCAAGCGTCTTGTCGTCCTTGGTGGTCTTCAGCGTGTAATGGAACTGCATGGAGCTGTATTTCTGGTACTGTTGGGAGACCTTCTTCATCAGGTCGTTGGCGCCGCCATCGACGTTTTGGGCGCTTGCCGCGACCGCCATCACGGCCATCATCATCAGAACTGCTATCTTTCTCATTTTTTTCGTTATTTGCTTGTTGACTTTGTTTATACCCGCTTGTTTAATCCCGAAGGGTGAACCTTTTTCGATCTGTCTGTCCCGCATCTGCACATGCGAAGGGACATCCTATTTTCGCAAATCAATGAATTTCACCGGTTTGCGCACACTTGGCGGGAAATTGATGCGCTGCACCTCATCCACGGGCAAAATCACCACGGAGGGGGCCACGCGCACATGCGCACGGAAACGGTTTTTCAGTTCGTTGACAATCTCCTCGGGATGGTTTTTGAACCGCGCATTTCCCTCTACGGCCTCGTCATTAAGTCCCACCTTCACCACCACCTCGTCGGTGCCCTGCTGCGAGTCCTGCACATAGATGACGTAATTCTGCACGAACGGCGTGTTGTTGAGCACATCCATCAAGGCGGGCGGGTAAAGCGTGGTGCCTTTCAGTTTGATCATGTTGTTTTTGCGACCCACCAGCGGGGTGAGTCGGTAGCTGTTTCGGCCGCAGCGGCATTTCTCGGTGATTTTCGCGCACATATCGCCCGTGCGGAAGCGCAAGAGCGGCATGCCCTCCACGCCGAGGGTCGTCACCACCACCTCGCCGGTCTCGCCGTCGGCCACCGGCAGGTTGTCCTCGCCGATGATCTCCACGATGATCAGTTCCGGATGCACGTGTCCGCCCATTCCGTACGAACACTCGCTGAAAGTCGCGCCCATCTCGGTGGACGAGTAGGTGGCGTAGAGTTCCACATCCCATTTCGACTTGATCTGCTCGCCCAAAAGGTTGAGCGAAAAGTCCTGATTGCGCAGGCTCTCCCCTATCCCGATAATCTTGCGAATGCTGGACTTCCGGTAGTCAATCCCATGATCCTCAGCGTATTGGATCAGACGCGGGATGAAGGACGGCACGCACATGATGCTGTCGGGCTTGATGCGCTGAATGGTGTCCCACTGCAGTTCGGGGATGCCGTTGCCCACGCGGATGACGGAAGCGCCCAGCTCCCGCAAGCCGAGGAAATAGGCCAGTCCGGCCATGAAACGTTTGTCGAGGGTGACCATCAACTGGAGAATGTTGCCGGGTTTCAGTCCGGCGCATTCGAAACTCTTTTTCTCGTTGTAAGCCAGCCGTTGCAGATCCTTCTCGGTGCAGCAGAACGTCACGGGGTCGCTGAGCGTTCCGCTGGTGGTGATGTAGTCAATCACCTTCTCCTTGGGCACGCAGAGGAAGTCCTCGTTGAAAAGCTGGAGATCCTTCTTTTCCGTGAAGGGAATGTTCACAAGGTCCTCAACCGTGCGGATTTTCTCCACGTTGATGCGGTAGCGCTCGAACATACGCTGATAAAAACGGGAATTTTGCCGCAGATAGAGCAATGCCTCCTGAAGTTTTGCCTCCTGGAACTGTTTGATTTCCTCCGGAGAGGCGAATTCTATGTCTTTGCAATTATTCATCGAATCAAGTCTGAAATCAAAAAGGGCGCAAAAATAATAAAAATGCGCTGAAACCGTATAAAAATATCATAACGTTCTTTCAAAATCCCGTGTGCTTTCGAGCCTATGTTTCAGAAGAAGATGCAACGTCGAACGCCTGAAAGTGAAGTTCAGAACCCTCTCGTCGTGCGGGTGCCGCCACCGACCACGCTGCTGCGCGGACGGACGCTGCCGGTGGTCGAAGGACGCGCGGGAGACGCTGCAACGCTCTTGGCCGTGGCGGATTGCGCGGTCCCCGACGGCTTTCCTGCCGATGCGGGATGACTGCCGGAAGAGGGCTTGGCACCTGTTGACGGACTGCCGCCCGAGGACGGGGAACTTGCAGAAGGCGCTGACGGCCTTGCGGCTGCGGGCGGAACATTCGCCTGTGCCACCGGCGCGCCACCGCCCGAACGCTTGTAGTTCGTGGTGCTTCCCACGCGACTGATTTTGGAAGAGATATTGTGACCGCCCGTGGTGAGGAGGTCGTTGTAAGTCACGATGACCGACGGCGTCTTCAGATAGCGGCCGCCGCTGTTGCGCAGATTGCCCACGAAATAGTCCCGCACCTTGGACAAGTCAACGCCCAACAAAGGCAGGTTGTTCTTGCCGATATGCCGCAGCAGTTTGTTGACCTTCTGCGCCCGCAACATCCGCTCGTAAGTCTCCCGGCTGTTGACCGTCGTGCCCCGCGGGTAGGCAAGATACCGCACCAACTTCGTGTATTCCTCCTCGGAAAGTCCCTGCAACATCGAACGCACCCCACGGAACTCGCCGGCCAAATCCGACTTTTCACGCTGTCTGACATCCTTATATATTGCCCGTTGATGCTCTTCGGTGTAGGTGAAATTGTAATCTCGCTCGTTCTGCCGCATCTGCTTGCTGACCTGTTCTTCAACATACGAAACAAAGTGCAGGCTCGCAAGGGTATCGGAAAGTTCTTCAATCTTGCTGTCCGACAGGTTTTTGAGAATATCCATCAGGTTTCGGCAGGGCTTGGTCAACAGATAAGGTTTGTTTGAGGGAAACGCAGGGTGCAGCAATTCGCCTCCGTAGGTGATGTCGTTATCCATAAACAACTGGTAAAGAGCGACATACTGCACAACACGGGCAATGTCGGTGTTGCCGCTGTTGGCGAAATAGTTGCCTGCCTGCCGCTCGTACTGCGCCCCGACGCTGGCTCCGCTGCTCTGCGAATGGAAGTAGGAAACCGGCAGAGCGCCCGTGCGGTTGAGCGTGTAGATGGTGTATTCCGGCAAATCGATGGCGTACATGGTGTTGGCCGTGTTCCAATTATAGACCAACTCGCTGAGTCCCAGTTTTTTGAAGAGCGGCCTGTCGAAAGGGAAACGTCCCGGGGAAGGATATTGGTAGCAGGCTTCCTGAATGGTGCCGTTCTCCGACCAGTCCTTGAGCAGCACGTCGGTGATGGTGAGCAAATGCCCTAACTCCGTGTTCTCCAGCTCGCGGCTGAGGTACGTGGGGCACCAGTCGCGCCCGTTGCCCATCTTGCCGGCCATGCAGTCGTTGATGTCGAGGCTCTGCGAAAGTTCCTTGCTGCTGATGGAGGCGACGAGGAGCACCGTTTCCACACGCAGCGGCGGCAACGTCTCCAACGAAGCCTCGCGCTCGCGACCGATGACCACCAGCGTGGTGGAATCCCGCAAGGCGCCGAGGATGAGGTCCGCGTCGAGGGCGAACCGGCGGATGTCGCCCGCCTGTTCGGAAAGGTCACTGCCGCGACGAATGCTCCATGCCACCAAACCCGGCTCGCGGCTGAAAAACACCCCGCGCCGCTGCTGCTGAAACATATCGCTGACAGTCAGGTCGTTGGCCGTGTCCGACTCATCGATAAAAGCTTCTCCGGCAGCGAAAAACCAGTCGTCGAACTCGCCCAACGTGATCTGGTAGTCGAGATTGTCGCCCGTGAAATAGTGCCGTTTACTTCCGTCCAACAAGTCCAACGCATTCGGCTTGTAATCAGAAAGATAGAGTTGTTTAGAAATCTTGGTCACCAAGTTGTTGAGGTTCTCGGTGGTGGCGTTGCCCAACACCACGGCCATGTCGGTGACATACCCGTCGTAGCCGATCTTGAAGTTCCGACTCGAAGTCTGATGGGTGAAACGGCTGCAAATCGCCTCCAAGCTGTCGGGCTCGAAAAACGGGGCCGGTTCGGCGATGAGGATGATGCGGCTGCTGTCGGGAAAAGTGGCGGTGGCAATGGTCTGGTAGTGCATCCGGAAATCGTGCCGGAAAACACCGCAGACGGAGTCCAGCTGCTGGTAGGCCAGCGTTGATTCCAGATTCACATTCTGGTCGGGGATATACTCCTTTTTGAGGATGACAGCGGTCTGTTGCCGGATGCTCTCCGCCACCTTGGTGTGCCTCCCGAAAAGGGCGAACAACACGATGGCGAGGAGAATGGTCCCGCCGACGATGAATGCCGTACGTTTGGTTGTCTTGGTCATAATTTCGCTACCGATATAATCCGGCGACTACACCTTCCCCCGCAGCCACGCCGCCGTGTAGCTGCTTTCGCATTTCACCAGGTCCTCCGGCGTGCCCTCGAACACGACCTCGCCGCCGGCATCACCGCCTTCGGGACCGAGATCGATGACCCAGTCGGCACACTTGATGAGCTCGGTATTGTGCTCGATGACCAACACCGTGTTGCCGTGCTCAATCAGCCGGTTGAAGGCGTCGTAGAGCTTGTGGATATCGTGGAAATGCAAACCCGTGGTGGGCTCGTCGAAGATGAACAGCTTGCGCTGTTTGTCGTCGTCCTGCGCCAAAAAGTTGGCCAATTTCACACGCTGCGCCTCGCCGCCGGACAGTGTCGAGGACGACTGCCCCAACACCAGATATTCCAGTCCCACGTCCTGCAGCGGCTGCAACCGGTGAAGGATGTTAGCCGTTATATCATTGGGTGTCAGACTGTTGAAAAATTCCAACGCCTCGTTCACCGTCATATTTAATATGTCGTTGATGTTTTTGTCAGAGACTTTGATGTCCAGCGCATCGTCGCGGAAGCGTTTGCCCTGGCACGACGGACAGACCATCTCCACATCGGCCATGAACTGCATGTTGATATGGATGACGCCCTCGCCCTCGCACTCCTCGCAACGGCCGCCGGCAACGTTGAAGGAGAAAAAGCCCGTCTTGTAGTTGCGCTGCTTGGCCAACGGCTGAGCCGCATACAACTCGCGGATAAAGTCGAAAATCTTGAGGTAAGTGGCGGGATTGCTTCGCGAGGAACGCCCGATGGCATCCTGATCGACCATCACCACGCCGGAAACCTTGGTCATGTCGCCCGACACGCCGCTGCAACGGCCCGGTCTCGGAGCGTTGGCATCGCCCAAAAGCCGCGCCACCGCCGGATAGAGGATGTCGGTCACCAAGGTGCTCTTGCCCGATCCGCTCACACCCGTCACCACGGTGAAACACTCTAACGGAATCTTCACCTCGATGTTCTTGAGATTGTGTTCCCGAGCCCCTTTCACCTCGATATAGTTGCGCCATTTGCGACGATACTGCGGTAACGGGATACGCATCACGTCTTTGCCGTCCGTTTCCGGTTCCATGCCACGTAAATAACTGGCTGTCAGATTTTTCTTCTGGGACAAAAGTTTGTCGAACGTGCCCGCGAAGACCACCTCGCCGCCGAATTGTCCGGCCCGGGGACCGATATCCACAATATAGTCGGCGGCTTTGATGATGGATTCGTCGTGCTCGACCACAACCACCGTGTTGCCGATGTCGCGCAAACGTTTCAGGACGTTGATAAGGTTCTCTGTGTCACGGGGATGCAGGCCGATGCTGGGTTCGTCAAGGATGTAGAGCGACCCCACAAGGCTGCTGCCCAACGAGGTGGCGAGATTGATGCGCTGCGATTCGCCGCCCGACAGCGTGGAGCAGTTGCGGTCCAACGTCAGATAGCCGAGTCCCACCTCATCCAACAAACCGATGCGGGTGGTCAACTCGCGCATCAGGATTTTGGCGATTTCACGTTCATTATCGTTCTGATACTCAAAGTTTTCAAAGAATTTCTTCAGTTCGGACACCGGCATATTCTGCAACTCGGCGATGGACTTGCCGTTGACCTTCACATACTGCGCATCCTTACGCAAACGGGTGCCCTGGCATTCCGGGCAGAGTTCGCGCCCGCGGTAGCGTGCCTGCATCACGCGGAACTGGATCTTGTAGGTGTTGGCGGCCACGAAGTCGAAAAACTGCGTGATTCCGTGCACGTCGTGTTTCAAATCGCCGTACCACAGCAGGTTGTACTCCGCTTCGGTGAGGTCGTCGATGGCGCGATAGACCGGGAAGTCGAGTTTGGAGGCTTGACGGATGAAATGGCGTTTCCATTCGCTCATCACCTCGCCGTGCCAGCAGGCCACCGCGTCCTCGGCCACCGAAAGCGACCGGTCGGGGAAGACCAGGTCGGGGTTCACGCCCTCCACCATGCCGGTGCCGGAGCATTTCTTGCACGCGCCGTAGGGGTTGTTGAAGCTGAACATGTTGACCGTCGGCTCCTCGAAAGTCATGCCGTCGGCCTCGAAAAAGTTGCTGAATGATCTCAAGACACTGCTTTCGCCGTCGCGGAGCACCGCGCAGACGCCCTTGCCCTCGGAGAAAGCGACGTTCACGGCATCGGTCACGCGGACCTGCTGCGCCGCGAGGTTGTCGGACTTGAAACGGTCCACCATGACGTAGAGCTTTTTCGGGTCCGGGGTCTTGGCTGCGTTGATAACGTCGTCAATTTCAAGCAGTTTCTTATCGTAAACCATCCTGTTGAAGCCTTGCTGCCGGAGAATCTGCAGTTGGTCGCCGACAGAGCGTCCTTCGGGGATCACCATCGGGGCAAGCACATAGACCCGCTCGCCGACGGGAATCTGCATGATGTAGCGCAGCACGTCCTTCACGTCGTGGCGTTTCACCTCCTGCCCGCTGACAGGCGAGAAGGTGTGGCCGATGCGGGCGAACAGCAGCTTCAGGTACTCGTAAATCTCGGTCACGGTGCCCACCGTCGAGCGCGGGTTTCGCGACAGGATCTGCTGCTCGATGGCGATGGCCGGCGGGATGCCCGCGATCGACTTCACATCGGGCTTCTTCATGCGCCCCATGAACTGACGGGCATACGAGCTGAGGCTCTCCACATACCGCCGCTGCCCCTCCGCATAAAGCGTGTCGAAGGCTAAAGACGATTTGCCGGAACCCGATAACCCAGTGATTACCACGAACTTGTTGCGCGGAATATCCAAATCGATATTCTTCAAATTGTTGACTTTCGCGCCGCGTATGGAAATTTTTTTCTCTCTCATAATTTAGGGCGGCAAAGGTACATTTTTTTTGTGAACAGTGATTAGTGAGCAGTGAGCAGTGAACAGTGAACAGTGAGCAGTGAGCAGTGAGCAGTCTATAGTCTAAGTCATAGTTTTAAGTCTAAGTTATAGTCTAAGGCCCCAAGAAAAAAATTTCGACAAAAAAAATATTTTTTTTATCTTTGCCGCTGTTTTTTTTTGAGACGTCCTTAATGAATGCCACCACGAAAGAACCCTAAACCCTAAACTATAAACCCTAAACTATAAACAATAAACAGCAAACAATAAACAGTAAACTATAAACCAACATGCAAACCATCAATCCCCAAGAAAATTACGAGGCCACACGTGCCGCTATAGGCTATGTGGACCGCAAGGAGGCCACGCAGGCCGACTACGACCGCATCGGGTTCATGTCGGGACTGGAAGTGCACCAACAACTGGCCACCAAGGAGAAACTGTTCTGCCGCTGTCCCGCCGGCATCTTCCAAAAGCCGGACCAGTTCGACGCGGAGCTGCTGCGTCACATGCGCCCCACCCTCTCCGAGATGGGCGAATACGACGGCACCGCGCTCATGGAGTTCAAGACGCGCAAGAACATCATCTACCGCATCGCGCACCGCACGGCGTGCACGTATGAAGTCGACGACACCCCTCCGTTCCCCATCAACCCCGAAGCGTTGCAGTACGCCCTCGAGATCACCCTCGCCTCCAAACTGAAGGTCGTGGGCGAGGTCCACATCACCCGCAAGCAGTACCTCGACGGCTCCATCCCGACGGGTTTCCAGCGCACCGCCATCCTCGGCATCGACGGCGAAATTCCGTTGCGCCACAAGAAGGTGCGCCTCATCCAGCTCAGCGTGGAGGAAGACGCCTGCCGCGAGGTTTCCGACATCGGACACACCCGCATCTACCGCACCGACCGTCTGGGAATGCCTCTGATTGAGAC
>JAEEGH010001152.1_pt1 | contig 78238 bp, 59 predicted proteins | sample 9134181 | NCBI WGS metagenome assembly JAEEGH01 (sample SAMN16246544, study PRJNA631951) | gut metagenome | biome: gut microbiome; feature: rumen; material: DP-attached | host: Bos | place: Iran: Karaj | collected 2018-10 | reverse complement strand
ATTGAAGAAGCGTACCCCAGACTGCAAGATTGTACGTCGTAAGGGCCGCCTGTTCGTTATCAACAAGAAGAACCCTAAGTATAAAATGCGCCAGGGTTAATGTTAAAAAAGCATAAAATGTGCGGAGGTTTGAGAAAATCTTCGTACCTTTGCATGCTTTTTAGCAGAATTTCGAAATTTAAGGTTATTTATTTTATCTTTTTTTTAAACAAATGGCAATAAGAATTGTTGGAGTAGATTTGCCCCAGAATAAGCGTGGCGAAATCGCATTGACCTATATCTATGGTATCGGTCGAAGTAGTTCAGCAAAGATATTGGACAAGGCAGGTGTCAGCCGTGACCTGAAGGTTAACGAGTGGACTGACGACCAGGCTGCCAAGATCCGTGAAATTATCGGCGCTGAATTCAAAGTAGAAGGTGATCTCCGCAGTGAGATCCAGTTGAATATCAAGCGACTGATGGATATTGGTTGCTATCGTGGAGTCCGTCATCGTAATGGTCTTCCTGTTCGCGGTCAGAGCACCAAGAATAATGCTCGTACCCGTAAGGGAAAGAAGAAGACTGTTGCTAATAAGAAGAAGGCTACGAAGTAATTCTAAGTTGAACGATTAAAGGATTTAAGAATTATGGCAAAGAAAACAGTCACTTCAAAGAAGAGAAACGTGAGAGTTAATGCTATTGGTCAGCTCCACGTACACAGTTCTTTCAATAATATTATTGTATCTCTGGCAAACGATGAGGGTCAGGTTATCTCTTGGTCTTCAGCCGGTAAGATGGGCTTCCGTGGTTCTAAAAAGAACACTCCGTACGCTGCCCAGATGGCTGCCGAGGATTGCGCTAAGGTTGCATACGACCTGGGTCTGCGCAAGGTAAAGGCTTATGTGAAGGGTCCCGGTAACGGCCGTGAGTCAGCTATCCGTGCTATCCACGGTGCTGGTATTGAGGTTATGGAGATCATCGATGTTACTCCACTGCCACACAATGGCTGCCGTCCTCCAAAGCGTCGTCGCGTATAATAACAAGAACATTTTTTATTTTTAATTATGGCAAGATATTTAGGACCGAAATCAAAGATTGCACGTCGATTTGGTGAGCCCATCTTCGGCGCTGACAAAGTTTTGTCCCGCAGGAACTTCCCCCCGGGACAGCATGGCAATAACCGTCGTCGTAAGATGTCGGAGTATGCAGTCATGCTGGCAGAGAAGCAGAAGGCCAAGTACACTTATGGAGTACTTGAGCGCCAGTTCCGTAATTTGTTTGAGAAGGCAGCTAAGGCTGACGGTATCACCGGTGAGGTGCTGCTCCAGCTGCTGGAGAGCCGACTCGACAATGTAGTGTTCCGTCTGGGTATTGCTCCCACCCGTGCCGCTGCTCGTCAGCTCGTGGGTCACAAGCACATTACTGTTGACGGCCAGGTAGTTAATATTCCTTCCTATAGTGTGAAGCCCGGTCAGGTGATCGCCGTTCGTGAGAAGTCTAAGTCTCTCGAGGTTATTGAGGCTGCCCTTGCTGGTTTCAACCATAGCAAGTATCCCTGGATCGAGTGGGATGAGAACTCAAAGAGCGGTAAGTTCCTGCACAAGCCGGAGCGTGCTGACATCCCCGAGAACATTAAGGAACAGTTAATCGTTGAGTTGTACTCTAAGAACTAAAATCATTTAAATTAATGGCGATATTAGCATTTCAAAAACCTGATAAAGTCGTAATGTTGGAGGCCAACGACAAGTTCGGCAAGTTCGAATTTCGTCCCTTGGAGCCTGGCTTCGGTGTGACCATCGGAAACGCCCTGCGCCGCATTCTTCTTTCATCACTTGAGGGCTATGCCATCAACACCATCCGTATCGCTGGCGTTGAGCATGAGTTCTCTTCTGTACCTGGTGTTAAGGAAGACGTGACCAACATTATCTTGAACCTGAAGCAAGTTAGGTTCAAGCAAGTAGTTGAAGAATTCGAGAACGAGAAAGTCAGTATCACGGTCGAGAATTCTACCGAATTCAAAGCCGCAGACATAGGCAAGTATCTGACTGGATTTGAGGTGCTGAATCCCGATTTGGTGATTTGTCATTTAGATTCCAAGGCTTCGATGCAGATTGATCTTACAATCAACAAAGGTCGTGGATACGTACCCGCTGATGAGAATCGCGAGTTCTGCACCGATGTGAATGTAATAGCAATCGATTCTATTTACACTCCGATCCGTAACGTGAAGTACGCTGTTGAGCCGTATCGTGTTGAGCAGAAGACCGACTACGACAAGCTCGTGCTGGAAGTTACGACGGACGGTTCCATCCACCCGAAGGATGCACTGAAGGAGGCTGCAAAGATCCTGATCTATCACTTCATGCTGTTCTCTGACGAGAAGATCACACTTGAGACTTCAGAGGCTGAGAGCAACCAGGAGTTCGATGAGGAGATCCTGCACATGCGCCAGTTGCTCAAGACACGTCTCGTTGACATGAACCTCTCTGTTCGTGCCCTCAACTGCCTCAAGGCTGCTGATGTTGAGACACTCGGCGATCTGGTACAGTACAACAAGACCGACCTCCTGAAGTTCCGCAACTTCGGTAAGAAATCGCTCACCGAGCTTGATGATTTGCTCGAGAGTCTGAATCTGTCGTTTGGAACTGATATTTCAAAGTATAAACTGGACAAAGAGTAACTGTAGGCACGGCCTATAAGACTCAACGCCCAATAAAAAGAAAGAAAACAAAATGAGACATAGTAAGAAATTCAACCATCTCGGTCGTACTGCATCTCACCGTAGCTCCATGCTCGCTAACATGGCTATCTCGCTGATCATGCACAAAAGAATCACTACGACCGTCGCAAAGGCTAAGGCCCTGAAGAAGTATGTAGAGCCCCTGATCACTAAGGCTAAGGACGACTCTACTAACTCACGCCGTGTAGTATTCAGCTACCTGCAGAACAAGGAAGCTATCAAGGAACTCTTCGGAGAGGTAGCTCAGAAGGTAGGTGACCGTCCCGGTGGATACACCCGTATCATCAAGCTCGGTACCCGTCAGGGTGATGCTGCACAGGTTTGCTTCATCGAGCTCGTAGACTTCGATCCCGAGATGGCTAAGGACACCAAGAAGAAGTCCACTCGCCGTTCTCGCAAGTCTGCTCCTAAGGCTGAGGCTGCTGCTCCTGCAGAGGCTCCTGTTGCTGAGGAGGCTAAGGCAGAGGCTCCCGCTGAGGAGGCTGCTGCTCCCGCAGAAGAGGCAAAGGCTGAATAATAACAACTACCTCTATATGGAAGTCCCGCACATTGGTGTGGGACTTTTTTTGTGCCTTGTTTTTGGTGGAGTAGGGGTTTTCCTATACACTTTTCGGGTTTTTCCCTTGTACCGTATTTATAAAACCCTTATCTTTGCATCGTGTATTTTTAAATGATGCAGTTATGAAGAAGATCATGGTTCTTTCGGTTGGCACTCTGCTACTATTTAGCAGTTGCGGTACTTATGCGGGGAGTGGAGCCGCTACAGGCGGTTGGTTTGGCTCTATCATCGGTTCTGCCGTTGGTGGTATCACTGGTGGTCCTCGTGGTAGCGATATTGGTTCGCTCATCGGTATGGCTGGCGGTGCCGTGGTTGGTGCAGCCATCGGACAGGCTGCTGACAATGCGCAGCAACAGCGACTTGAGGATTATCGTCGTCAGCGTCAGCAGCAGCGTTATGAACAGCAGCGTTATGATGAAGGCGATGACCGTCTCTATGGCTTCGACGAGAATTTCGGCAGCACTCATGCGCCTATGGCTTATGCTACAGAGCCTTGTCTGGAGATCCGCAATCCCCGTATCGTTGATGCATCGCGTGATGGCGTGCTGACACGTGGCGAGGAGGCCAGAATGGTATTCGAGATCTATAATACCTCTACGAAGCCCGTTACCAGGGTTCTCCCTGCTGTGGCAGAGGTTACGGGTAATAAGCATATCCGCGTGTCGGAGAATGTCATGGTGGAGAGTGTTCTGCCCGGCAAGGGCATCCGCTATACGGCTGTTATCAGGGCCGACAATGGTTTGCGCGATGGCGAGGCTATATTCCGCATCAGTGTTTATCAGGGTAACAGGGAGGTGACATCCCAAGTACGTGAATTCCGTATTATGACAAGCAAGCGATAGATCATCTATCGCTTGCTTGCTTCTTTCTTCTGTTGTTCTTTCATCTGCTCGCTGAGCACCACCCATAGGGGCTTTTCAAGAGGGCCGTCGTTCACGCCCATCTCCAGCTCAGGCGGTTCAAAGATGTCCTCAGGCTTGAAGGGGATGATGGGCGAACTGTAATGCTCCACAATGACTGGGGCAATGCCTTGTGCGATGATGCCCAACTCGCGTGCTGCCCTTACGGAGAGGTCGATGATGCGTCCCTTGACGTACGGTCCGCGATCGGTAACCTTCACAATGACGTGATTGCCGTTGGCAGGGTTTGTAACCTTGAGTAAGGTGCCGAAGGGGTAGGTCCTGTGGGCACAAGTCAGGCTGTCGTGGTGTAGTCGCTCTCCGCTGGCCGTTTTACGCCCTGTGAACTTCATGGCATAAAACGAAGCCTTACCGCTCTGAGTCTGGCCCAAAGCGGTAAAGCTGAAAAGCAGCAATGATAATGTCGTTAAGACTATCTTTCTTTCAAATAACATTCAATGTCTAAGGGCATGGTCTTTATAGACTTTATACAATGCCCTGAGCCAACATAGCTTTGGCAACCTTCATGAAGCCGGCAACATTGGCACCCTTCACATAGTTAATGTAACCATTGGGTTCCTTACCGTACTTCACACACTGCTCGTGGATGCCCGACATAATCTGATGCAGACGCTGGTCAACCTCCTCGGCAGTCCAGGCCATACGCATCGAGTTCTGCGTCATCTCCAGACCAGAGGTAGCCACACCACCGGCATTCACAGCCTTACCAGGAGCAAACAGCTGACCAGCGGCGATGAACTTGTTCACAGCCTCGGCTGTGCAACCCATGTTCGATACCTCTGCTACGCACAACGGCTTCTGAGCCAGAATCTTGTCGGCATCCTCGCCGTTGAGCTCGTTCTGAGTGGCACAAGGCAGATAGATGTCGGCTTTCTGCTCCCAAGGCTTCTTGCCAGCGAAGAACTTTGAGCCGGGGAATTCCTCCTCGTAGGGCTGACATACGTCGTTGCCACTGGCGCGGAGCTCCAGCATGTATTCTATCTTCTCTGCGTCGAGACCCTCAGGATCGTAGATGTAGCCGTCAGGACCTGAGATTGTGATGACCTTGGCACCCAGCTCGGTAGCCTTCTTGGCAGCACCCCAAGCCACGTTGCCGAAGCCAGAGAGAGCCACTGTCTTACCCTTGATGTCGAGTCCGTGAGTCTCCATCATGTGGTGAACGAAATAGAGGGCACCGTAACCTGTAGCCTCAGGACGGAGGATTGATCCGCCCCATTCCATACCCTTACCAGTAAGGGTAGCACCATGGAACTGACTCGTCAACTTCTTGTAGTAGCCAAACAGGTAGCCGATCTCACGGGCACCTACGCCGATATCGCCAGCGGGTACGTCCATGTCGGGGCCAATCACCTTGTAAAGCTCGCACATGAAGGCCTGACAGAACTTCATCACCTCATTGTCGCTCTTGCCACGGATTGAGAAGTCTGATCCGCCCTTACCACCGCCCATAGGCAGCGTGGTCAGTGCGTTTTTGAATGTCTGCTCGAAGCCGAGGAACTTCAGGATGCTCAGGTTTACTGAGGGGTGGAAGCGCAGACCGCCCTTGTACGGGCCGATGGCGCTGTTGAACTGCACACGGTAACCGATGTTCACCTGTACCTCACCCTTATCGTCTACCCAGGGCACACGGAAGGTCGTGATGCGCTCAGGCTCCACGATGCGTTCTATGATCTTTGCCTTCTCGAACTCAGGATGTTGGTTGTACACGTCCTTAATGGATTCCAGCACTTCCCTTACAGCTTGTAAGTACTCCAGTTCGCCAGGATGCTTCTGCTCCAAGGCCTGCATAATTTTCTCTACTTGCATAGTAATGATAAATGTTTTAAGTTTGCAATATGTTACTTTTGATGGTGCAAATATAGACAAATATTCGATACCCTCCAAGGAAAGTATCGAATATTTTTGTTATAAAGTTACATTTTGTTAAATTTAGGGTGCAGGGCACTCTAAATCTTGGCCAGTGCCTGCTTGATGTCGTCGAGGATATCTTCAGCGTCCTCAATACCGACTGAGAGGCGGATCAGATCGGGTGCTACACCAGCCTCGAGCAACTGCTCGTCAGAGAGCTGGCGATGGGTATGGCTGGCGGGATGCAGCACACAGGTGCGGGCATCGGCCACGTGGGTCACGATGTTGATCATCTCCAGTGAGTCCATCCACTTGATGGCCGTCTCGCGCGTACCTTTTAATCCAAAGGCGATAACGCCACAACTGCCGTTGGGCAGATACTTCTGCCCCAGAGCGTAGTACTTGTCGCTGGGCAGACCGCAGTAGTGCACCCAAGCCACCTTCTCGTTCTGACTCAGGAACTCGGCCACCTTCTGGGCGTTCTTGCAGTGCTGGGCCATACGCAGATGCAACGTCTGCAGACCGAGGTGCAGCAGGAATGAGTTCTGCGGACCAGGAATCGATCCCAGGTCGCGCATCAGCTGAGCCACCAGTTTCGTGGTATAACCCATCTTGCCGAAGGCCTTCACATAGGTCAGTCCGTGATAGCTCTCATCGGGCGTGCAGAGGCCGGGGAACTTCTCGGCATTAGCCAGCCAGTCGAAGTTGCCGCTGTCAACCACCACGCCGCCTACCTGCGTAGCCAGTCCGTCCATGTACTTCGTGGTGGAGTGGGTCACGATGTCGGCACCCCACTCAAACGGACGACAGTTCACGGGTGTGGCGAAGGTGTTGTCCACGATGAGGGGCACACCGTTCTTATGGGCTATCTTGGCAAAGCGCTCAATGTCGAACACGGCGCAACCAGGGTTCGAGATGGTCTCACCAAACATGGCCTTTGTATTCGGACGGAAGGCAGCCTGAATTTCCTCGTCGCTGGCCTCCTGTGAAATGAATGTGCACTCAATGCCAAGCTTCTTCAGTGTTACGCCAAACAGGTTGTAGGTGCCACCATAAATCTCGTTTGAGGTGATGAAGTGGTCGCCAGCCTGACAGATGTTGAAGATGGCGTAGAAATTAGCTGCCTGACCCGATGAGGTGAGCACAGCGCCTACACCGCCTTCCAGTGTGGCGATCTTGGCTGCCACAGCATCGTTGGTGGGGTTCTGCAGTCGGGTGTAGAAGTATCCCTCCTTCTCCAGGTCAAACAACTTTGCCATCTCGTCAGAGTCGTCGTACTTAAACGTGGTGCTCTGGATGATAGGCAATTCTATCGGTTCTCCGTTCTTGGCCTTGTAGCCTGCTTGTACGCAAAGCGTGCCTTGTTTCAGTTTCTTTTCCATTGTTGTTGATGAATTAATTTGCTTGCAAAGTTACTAATTTTTGTTCATAAAGGGCACAAAGCATGCGAAATTAAGTATTTTTTTCATATCGTTTGTATGGTTCGTGAATATTTTTTCTTATCTTTGCCCCAAATAACACTAAAAACCTGTAACGATGAAGAATTGTCCCATTTGTGGTGAATTGATCGATGAGCACCTTCAGGTGTGTCCCATTTGTGGCGAAGAAACGGGCTTCCGTCAGTCGGCTCAGAGAGCGTGTCCTTTCTGTGGTGAACTGATCGATGCTGAGGCGGCTGTTTGTCCGTATTGTGGAGAGGACGTCAAGGCCGAGGCTGCATCCGCTCAAAAAGCATGTCCTTTCTGTGGCGAGCAGATTGATGTGAATGCTGTGGTTTGCCCCATTTGTGGGGAGAGCCTTGTTCCCCAGCCCGAGCCTGAACCTGTTCCCGAACCGATCCCAGAGCCGACTCCCGTTCCAGAATCCGAACCGATTCCCGAGCCCGAACCGATTCCTGCTCCTGAACCAGAAGTCGCTCCGATTCCTGAACCTGAACCCGAGCCCCTTCCCGAGCCGATTGCAGCTCCTGAACCTGAGCCCGAACCAATTCCTGAGCCCGAACCTTTGGTCGAGCCAGAGCCCCTTCCCGAGCCCGAACCAGAACCGATTCCTGAGCCGGAGATTACTCCGATTCCTGAGCCAGAACCAGAACCTGTTCCAGAGCCGGAACCTGAACCGATTCAAGTTCCAATCCCAGAACCTGTTTCTGAGCCCATCCCAGAGCCTGAACCCATTTCGGTTCCTACTCCTGAGCCGACTCCCGCTCCTGAGCCCGTAAAGTTCGCTCCTTCAGCTCCGACTCCTCCATCAACACCGCCGACTCCTCCACCAGCTCCAACTCCCGAGTCCGTGAAGGTTGTTCCACCGACTCCTCCTTCAACTCCGAAGCCGACTCCCAAGCCCGCCGCTAAGCCCAAGAATGGCGCCAATTTGCTCGTTGGCTTGATCGCCATGCTGCTCGTTGTTGGTGGAATCGCTGGTGGCGTGTATTATTTCCTCTTCGCCTCCAAGGCTCCGAAGCCCGAAGATCCCAATTCGGATCAGCCCGTCGTGGTACAAACCATCTCCACGACCGACGAGGCTGCCGACGACGTGGCCCCAGTGGAAACCACAGACGTATCAGAGGATTCCGAGGATATCGATCTCACGGTGCCAGCCCTTCTGGATAGCATCAAGAGTATGCTCCCCAGTGTGAAAGGCCAGCTTGTGGCCTCGTTCCCCGACGATTCGCGTGCATGCCTTTATTATGTGGCTAATAAGAAAATCTTCTGCTACGATGCACGTCAGAATATGTCTGCTCCCCTGCCTATTAAGCATAAAGGCATCAGGATGGATATTCTCTCAGCCCGTCTGCTGGGCAACGGATCCGCCTTGCAGATCCAGGCTAAGGACATCGAGGGCAAACAGCATACCGTCATCTGGAACACCATGACCAATAGAGAAGAGTAAAACGTCGATAATAAACAACTAAAAATTATAAAGACTATGGATGATATGAAGAAATGTCCCAAGTGTGGACAAATGGTAAAGTCAGTAGCTAAGAAGTGTCGCTATTGCGGGTACTGGTTCGAAGAGGGAGCCGCCTCTCCGCAGCCATCGGTAGCCCCTCAGCCCCAGCAGAGAGTCATCTCCATCGGCGAAGTGTTAACCGAGGGCGTTACTCTGGGCATTGCCAATTTCGTGGCCATCTTTGGTGCCATTATCCTGTGGCTCATCACCATCTGGATTCCCTATCTCAACGTAGGCACCACTATTGCCATCAAGACCATGCCTATTGCTCTGGCCGATAATGCGAAACCCGCCGGACCCACTTACATCTTCGATGGCAAGTATCGCAAGTACATGGGTGAGTACTTCACGCTGATTGGTCTCAAGCAGCTGTCGCTCATTCCCGCTTATCTGTTCCTCATCATTCCTGGACTCATCATCAGCCTCGGCTGGTCCATGGCCCTCTATCTGGTGTTCGATAAGCACATCTCCCCAGGCGAGGCCCTGCTGCAAAGCAATGAGAAGACGTTTGGCCATAAGATGACCCTCTTCCTCGCCGGTGCCGTGTATAATATCGGCTTCTTTGTAATCTTTGGCATCATGTATTGGATCCTGGGACTCATCAACGTAGGCTTCATCACCTTCGTCGTTATGCTGCTCCTCATCGCCGTCTACATGGTAGGCAACGTGGGCTGCATGGCCGTCCTCTATCGCAAACTTTGCAAGTAAAATCGCGAATATAAACAAAACTACCTAGGGCTCGCATCACTGCGAGCCCTAGGTAATTACTAACAAATAACGTATGCTTTTCGCGACACTTCCTTGCGACTCGCGCAGCAATCTGCGACAGAACTCTGGAACGACCTTAAATTCTGTCGCAGGAAAGAGAAAAAACGGAAAACCTTTGGCGGTTTGGGATATTTTTCGTAACTTTGCCATCAGTGACAGATATTAACCCCATGACAAAGATGAAAATATTCTTTTTGCTGGTAGCTATGATGGTTTGCGGAGCTAAGCCTGCAACGGCTCAGACGGCAGAACCTCCTGCTGGGAAGAAACCTTTCTATATTAACCACTATGGTTGTACGGCCGACTATTATCTGGATAAGCCTGAGAGCTACGAGGCTCCTTACCAGACGCTGGCTAAGGCCGACAGTCTGGGAAAGCTGACTGCGCTGGGCCAGGATGTGCTGCGCAGGGTGGGACAGCTGAGAAATGAGGCTCGCAACAGATATGGCGAACTGACACCTCTGGGTAAGCGGCAGGCTCGCGAGTTTGCCAATTGGTTAAGGCTGAATTATGCAGAGGTATTCGCGAAGAACGTGTATTGCGACTCGCGTAGCTACATCAAGAACAACTGTATGATGACACTAGGTGAGACCACCTTGCAGCTGCTCCGCTTTGCACCGATGCAGGGTAATATCGATGCCTCGGGGCGTTTCCAGAACTGGATGTTCCCTCGCGACGAGGTGCTGGAGAAACTGCGTACTGACTCGCTGGCGATGCAACGCTATGCTGAGTTCGCCACCCGTTGGGCGCCAGACCATAAACGGCTGACAGCGGCTCTCTTCAACGATGCAGCCTATGCAGCGGGTGTGGATGGCGAGGCGCTAGGCCGTCAGCTCTTCGAACTGAAGATGAACGATGTGTTTACCCCAGAGGATCTTCATCGCCACAGGCTGCTGCGGAATGCCCTGGCGTATATTCGCTATGGCGCTTGCAAGCTGAACGGCGGAAACCAGCCCTTCATACAGCGTCGTCCGTTATGGAACCTGATTCATCAGGGCGACAGCATCATGAAGATAGACCGGCCAGTAGTGCATCTCCGCTTTACCCACGAGAGTGTGGTGATGTCGCTGGTTTGTCTGATGGAGCTCGATGGCTATGGGGTGCAGACCGATTGTCTCGATTCGCTCGAGGCTTACGGCTGGGCCGACGACAAGATAGCACCCCTGGGCGGAGGTATGATGCTGATACACTATCGCTCGGACAAGAACGACCCCGATCCGCTGGTGCGTGTGGTGCTGAACGGACACGATGCCAAGCTGCCCATCAACACCGACTGCGCCCCTTACTATCACTGGGCCGACGTGAAACACTACTCTCTGCGTAAACTCTATGCTTACGCCAAAGCGAGAAACGAACAATAAAACTGGAGGAGATGATGATACGTAGCATAATCATATTGGCTATCTGTTGGCTGGCTGGCGTGGCCGATGCCCAGCCGGTATATGATATCATTAAGAAGAAGCCTGAATTCGCCACCTGTAATTACAACCTGTACCCCGACAGCATACCCGACAACCTGACGCCTGCCCCTGCTGGCAAGCGCCCGTTCTATCTGTCGCATTATGGACGTCACGGCTCGCGCTACATCAACAAGCGATCGGCCTTCGATATTCCCTACAAGATGATGGTGCAAGCCGCCGAAGTGGACGAGCTGACACCAACAGGCAAGCGCGTGTTCGAAGAGATGAACCATATCCTGACGAGTTCGGAGAACTGCTGGGGCGATCTGACACCGCTGGGCCGATTCCAGCAATTCAACATCGGAGAGCGTATGGTGAAGCGATTCCCAGAGATATTTGTCGACTCGCTCTGCGTGGATGCCCGTAGCACCATCGTGCCACGTTGCATCCTCTCGATGGAGAGTGTCCTGGGTGGCATCCTCACGCAGAACCACCATATCGACTTCGCCATCGATGCCTCGAATAGCACCCAGTGGTATATGAACCATCAGGACCCGTTGCTCAGGAAGAGAGAACTGACGCCCGTGGCTCAAAAGGCCTATAATGAATTCATCGAGGGAAGGATGGGAAATAGCCGATTGATGGAGCTGCTCTTCAAGAACCCCGATATCGTCAAGGATTTGGTTGACGAGTCTTTCTTCAACTACTATCTAATGAAGATGGGGCTTTTTCAGAAGAACATCAACCCTAAAGAGGACAACTATCTCATGAGTCTGTTTACGACCGACGACTATTATCGTCTGTGGCAGATCGATAATGCCCTGTGGTATCTGGAGTATGGCTTTGGTCCGCTCAACGGGGGCGAGTATCCTTATAGTCAGCGCCACCTGTTGCGCCAGATGATAGCCGATGCTGACAGCTGCATCAGCTTAGACCATCCCAGTGTGCAGTTGCGTATGGGCCACGACACCGTATTGCTGCCCTTGATATGCCTGTTGGGTATCAATGGCTACGATGTGCAGATATCGGATCTCGAAGATGTGGAGAAGCAGGGCTGGTGGTGCTCCAGCGTATTTCCCATGTCGAGCAATCTGCAGCTGGTGTTCTATCGCAGTGGTCCTGATGACAAGGATGTGCTCTTCAAGGTATTGCTGAATGAGCAGGAGGCCAAGTTGCCCATGGCTACTGATTGCGCGCCTTACTATCATTGGTCGGCCTTCAGGAAATGTTGCCTGAAGAAGATAGATAGTTACGAAAAGCGTAGAAAACGGCAGTTGGCCAAGAAATAACCGAGTTTACTTCTTTCCCTCGAGGGCATCCCACTGCTCCTGATAGGCAGCTTCTTGTTGGCGTACCACCTTGAGGGCCTTCTTTCTGTGTTTGCGGGCTTCCACGGATTTACGCATGGTCTTGTCGTAAATCCAGAGAGCGAGGCCTACGGGGCTGATACCTGCCGGCACTTGAATCCTCTCCAGATCCATGGTGAGTTTCTTCTCGGGCGAGATGTACATCATGGAGCTCATGCGCTTATCAAAACGCCGTTCGCCTAGGATCACCACCTCGCGCAAGGCGTGGATGTTAGGGATGAGGAAGATGGTGTCGCCCTTAACCTCGGGCTTTAGCACATAGCGGCTTTCGAAGTCGGGGTGGCGGAAGTCCAATCGGTTGACACTATCGGGCCACTCAATGACACCATCCCAGGGCGTACGGAACTTACTGCCGTTATCAGCCGTTACGATGACATCGCGGATGGGCACGCGCGACTCTACATTGACCACCACCAACTGGCGCTGGGCCATCACAGTCAGCGGAAAAAGCAGGATGCATATTATATATAATGTACGCGCGAGCATGTACCCCACATTTTAATCCACTTCATAGCCCTTCACCATGATGGCTGGGCAGATGGGGAGTTTCTTGGTCTTGCCTTTAACGGCATTGCGATAAAGGCCGTTCTTCATAAAGGCGTTCATATACAGGAAACCTTTCTCGCCAAAACCATCCACCACACGGATGCTGACATAATAGTCCTTCTTTGGTTTCAGGATAATGTCCTCCTCAGGGCGTACGTCAAGGGTGTATTTGCTGTTGCTCTTGGTGAGTGTCTCGTAGATGGGCTTCTGGTGGATATTCACAAACCTGTTGCCCTCCTTCTCGTAAACATTGATGCTCACCTTGCAATGCTCGAAGGTGCAACCGGAGATCTTGACCAGAATATCACTGATGACGTAAGACTTGCTACATGAGAAGGTGATACCACCCTCAGGACCCAGATCGGAGCCATGACCAGAGGTGCCCACGAGGCCTGGGGCAGGCAGACCTTTGCCCACGATGGTTTTGGGCTTGTTCTTCTTGCCTATCACCACCTCGGTCAATTCTACTACCCTTTCTTTCAGCACAATAGTCAGCGGCTCGCCCTTGGCATACTGCTCATAGGGAACCTCAGTAGTGAGATACGACACATGACTGAACGAGAGCTCGCGCTTTCGTCCTGCCGGAATAGTAAGTTCGAAGTGACCATTGACATCGGAGATGACGCCAACGCTATCGTCCTCGAAGCCAATGCTGACGTACTCGATCGATTCGCCTCGCTCGTTAACTACGTTACCCTTTACCACAGTTTGTGCCACGCAAATGGTCTGTATCATAACAGCCAGCAATGACAATGCTATTTTCTTCATACAAAGCTAGTTATAGTTGATATTGGTTGCAAAGATAAGACAAAGGGCTGAAATAATGGCTGAGTTTTAACAAACGGCGTGGAATTATAACATTGTTAACCTTCAGGAACGTAACAAAAATTTATCAAACTATAGGGAATTTTATAAAAAACATAATCCCCCGCCTGGTGGGCGAGGGATATGCTATGATGTCAACTCGAGCGATTTATTCGTGAGTGAAGACGAGGTCTTCGAGTGTGCAAATTGACTTCTCCTTGGTTTCAGAGGCAAAGACGAAGTAGATGGCGTGCTTGCCAGTATAGTCGGCCAGAGCAGGGAGGGCAAGCCCCATTTCAGTAGAAGTCTGTGGCATGTCGCTGCTCAGTTTGATGGTGCCAAGGGGTTTGCCACCCTGCGACTCCCAAGGACGATCGATCATCATGGTAATGGTGCCGTTGATGCCATTGGGAATCAGACTGAGCACCAGACGGACGTTCTTCTTGCCAGCAGTCTTGGTGAAGTTGAAGTATTTATAGCCCACGATAGAACCATCGGTATTGTTTACCACGAGATTGTTGTTGTTCTTCAGGTCGTAAGGTTCGTCGAAGTTCGATTCTGTGCCGTAGCCCACCTCAACGTAAGAGCCGAAGAACGTGTTGTTAGGCCAGATATGGATGGCAGGCTTCGGACCAGTGAGCCAGCAGGCGATGCCAGCAGAATGGCATTCCAAGGGATCGAGACCCTCGAGGGCAAAGCCTTCAGAGTTGTACTCGCCTTCAGAGATCTCCACCTTGCCACCAGCACCTTCCTGTACCTTTACCTCGATGGGAGCCACCATAGCCTGACGGGCATACTCGTCGGTACCCGTCTGACGATGATAGAACACATACCACTGACCATTGATCTCGCAGATAGAGCCGTGGGTGTTACCATCGGGCACAGCCGAGGCGATCACCTCGCCCTGCTCGTTCTTCTCGCGGGCACGTCCGTCGATGATAGTGCCGCCATAAGTCCATGGACCAAGGGGCTTGTCGCTATAGGCATAGGCCAGATTGTAGTTTGAGGTGGGGAGTCCGAACTCGCCTTCCTCAGTAAAGCGGCTATAAATGAACACATACTTATCCTTGATTTTGCGGATGCTGGAAGCCTCGAAGAAGCGGAAGATGCCAGGTTCGTCTTTGCCCGATACCATGCCATCGACCATCTGTGTGCCGGGCATGACGGTGCACATGGTGGCAGGGTCGATCTGGGCGGCATAAGAGTGCCCAAAGCCCCAGTAGCCGTAAATCTTGCCATCGTCGTCGACAAACACAGCGGGGTCGAATCCATAGATGCCATCAACCTTCGTGGGGTCTTCGGCATTCCAGTTGCACACCTCGAAGGGGCCGTTGGGACGATCGCTCTTGGCAATGAGCGAATTGCGGAAACCCGTCTGGTCGTTGGGGAAGAGCCAGTAGGTCTTTTTGCCTGTACTGTCGGTAGTGAAGGTTACATCAGGAGCGAAGAGTACATCGGCCGTCTTGGCAGAATCGAAGGGCTCGCCCTTGGCGTTCTTGTCGACGACCAGTATGACACCATCGTAGCGCCACTGGCTCAGATTCTCGACAGGAGCCGACCACACCACTTGGTCTCGACCACAATACATGGTCTTCAGGTTATCGTGCGAACCATAGATGTACACGCGTTGTTTACCAGGATTATCAGGATCGTCGAATACATAAGGCTCGCCATCGGGGATGTGTTCCCAGAGTGGGAGATAGGGGTTGCCTACGGTGATGAATTGATCCTTGGTCGTATCGGGTTTTGTAGCACACGATACTGCCAAAAAGGCGCAGAATGAGGTTGCAGCCATGAGCATCAGGTTTCTTGTTTTCATTCTCTATTATAGTTTGGTTTGCTTTCTGGGGGACAAAGATAATAAAAAAGGAATTAAAAACTACGATATTCAAAAAAATATTGTAACTTTGCAAGCAAAATGACTAAAATACTTCATGGAAGAAGATGTAAAGATACCACAGGAGTGGAATAAATTCTATTTGAAAGATGTATCGTTCGTCAATCTGATGACACGACGCATCTTCAATGTGCTGATTGTGGCCAACCCTTATGATGCCTTCATGCTGGAGGACGACGGGCGTGTGGACGAGAAGATCTTCGACGAGTATATGGAACTGGGTATGCGTTATCCGCCTACCTTTACCCAGGTATCGACCACCGAGGAAGCCAATGAGGTACTTCGTACTACAGATATCGACTTGGTGATTTGTATGCCTGGTAATGCCGATAATGATGCCTTCACCGTGGCCCGTGAGATCAAGGCAGAGCATCCCAACATTCCTTGCGTGGTACTGACACCGTTCTCGCATGGTATCACCAAGCGTATTCAGGACGAGGATATGTCGGTGTTCGACTACGTGTTCAGCTGGTTGGGTAATACCAACCTCATCATGTCGATCATCAAACTGATTGAGGACAAGATGAACATTGACCACGACATTAAGGAGGCTGGTGTGCAGATGATTATGCTGGTGGAGGATAACATCCGCTTCTACTCCTCAGTGCTTCCTAACATCTATAACTACATCCTCGCCCAGAGTAAGCGATTCTCGACCGAGGCCCTAAACCCCCACGCTGCTGCCCAGCGTAAGAGAGGTAGACCCAAGGTGGTGCTGGCCACCACCTACGAGGAGGCAATGGAACTATACGAGAAGTATCACGAGAATACACTGGGCGTGATCAGCGATACCCGTTTCCCTATCAAGGTGCACAAGGGTCGTTTGAGTCATGTGGAGGAGGGTGATCCTGAGGCAGGACTGAAGTTGCTTCGCGAGATTCGTCGCAGGGATGAGTATGTGCCTCTGATTCTGGATTCGTCGGAGACCATCAATCGTGCCAAGGCTGATGCAGAGGGTTTCCACTTCATCGACAAGAACTCTACGAAGATGAACGTAGACTTGCATCATCTGATGGCGGAACACATGGGCTTTGGCGACTTCATCTTCCGTGATCCCAAGACCAAGGAAGAGGTGTGCCGCGTGTCGTCGCTGAAGGAACTGCAGGACAACATCTTCAAGATTCCTAACGACTCGATGCTTTACCACGTGTCGCGTAACCACATGAGCCGCTGGCTCTGTGCCAGAGCCATCTTCCCAGTATCGGCCTTCCTGAAACACGTTACTTGGCATAAGCTGCAGGATGTGGATGCCCACCGAAAGATTATCTTCGACGCCATTGTGCAGTATCGAAGAATGAAGAACATAGGTGTGGTAGCTGTGTTCGACCGATTGAAGTTCGACTCCTACAGCCATTTCGCCCGTATCGGTGAAGGCTCGTTGGGAGGTAAGGGCCGTGGCTTGGCTTTCCTTGATAACATCATCAAGCGCCATCCGGAGCTGAATCAATACGAGAATGCCAAAGTGTCGATACCCAAGACTGTGGTGCTATGTACCGACTTCTTCGATGAGTTCATGGAGAAGAACAACCTCTATCCCATCGCCCTGAGCGATGCGCCTGACGAGGAGATACTGCAGCACTTCATGCGGGCCCAGTTGCCCGACTCGCTGATAGCCGACTTCTTCACCTTCTTCGATGCCATCAAGGCACCAATTGCCGTTCGTTCGAGTTCGCTGTTGGAGGATTCACACTACCAGCCCTTCGCAGGTATCTATTCTACCTATATGATCCCTTATCTGGAGGATAAGTACGAGATGCTGCGCATGCTGGCTTGTGCCATCAAGGGCGTTTATGCCTCGGTTTACTATAAGGACTCGAAGGCCTATATGCTGGCTACGCAGAATGTGATTGACCAGGAGAAGATGGCTGTGATACTGCAGGAGGTGGTGGGTAAGCGTTATGGCGACCTTTACTATCCTAACTTCTCGGGTGTGCTCCGCTCACTGAACTACTATCCCATTGGCGAGGAGACCGCCGAGGAAGGTATTGCCTCGCTGGCCCTCGGACTGGGTAAGTATATCGTGGATGGCGGACAGACACTCCGTGTGTCGCCCTATCATCCGAATCAGGTGCTCCAGACATCAGAGATGGAGACGGCTCTGACGGAGACACAGACCCGCTTCTATGCCTTGGACATGGCCCATGTGGGCGATGACTTCAAGGTGGACGATGGCTTTAATATCAAGAACCTGCGTGTGAAACAGGCTGCCGAAGACGGTTCGCTCACTTATATTGCCTCGACCTACGATCCCACGGATCAGATTATTCGCGATGGTATCTACGAAGGTGGCCGAAAGGTGATCTCCTTCTGTGGTGTGCTCCAGCATGGAGTGTTCCCTCTGCCCGAGTTGCTGCAGATGGCCCAGAAGTATGGTGCCGATGAGATGAAGCGTCCTGTGGAGATAGAGTTCGCATGTAATCTGAACGATGATCGTACTGGCGAGTTCTATCTGCTGCAGATTCGTCCGATCGTGGATTCCAAGCAGGTGCTCGACGAGGATCTGAATGCCATCCCCGACGAACAGTGTCTGCTCCGCTCGCACAACAGTCTGGGACATGGTATCTCAGAAGATGTGGTCGACGTGGTTTACGTGAAGACTGATGACGACTTTACGGCCGTGAACAATCCCCAGATAGCCGACGAGATAGAACAGATAAACCGTAAGTTCCTGAATGAGGAGAAGAACTACGTGTTGATAGGTCCAGGCCGTTGGGGTTCGAGCGACTACTGGTTGGGTATTCCCGTGAAGTGGCCTCATATCTCAGCAGCTCGCGTTATAGTGGAGGCAGGACTGAAGAACTATCATGTGGATCCTTCACAAGGCACTCACTTCTTCCAGAATCTTACCTCGTTTGGTGTGGGCTATTTCACCATCAACACCTATACAGGCGATGGGGTGTTCCAGAAGGATGTGCTCGACCAGATGCCTGCTATAGAGGAAACCATGCACGTGCGCCACGTACGCTTCGAACGTCCGATGAAGATTCTGATGGATGGTAAGAAACAACAGGGGGTAGTACTACTTCCAGAGAAATAAAACGTCAATAATATATACTAAACAATTTGCAACAAACTATGAATCTGAACTTAACATCAACTATCAAGATGCCCGACCACCAGTTGCGTCGGCAAGTGATTGATTTGTGTCAGAAGGTGGGTAAGCCTCTGCTGAAGCTCTCCACCAAGGACTATGTGGACAATGGCCTTGGACACCTCGTTGAGGAGTTCGACGGACAGGCAGGATTGGTGAATATCGAGGTGTTCAACGAACTGCAGCACACCATTACAGGTTGGCCTGGTGGTAAACCTGGTGTCGATGATTCTACGCGTCCTGAACGTGCCACACCTTATCCTAAAAGGGTTATCGTGTTCTCTCCCCATCCCGATGATGACGTCATCTCCATGGGTGGTACCATCCGCCGACTGATGCAGCAGCATCACGATGTGCATGTGGCCTATGAGACCTCTGGCGATATTGCCGTGGGTGATGAGGAGGTGCGCCGCTTCATGCACTTCATCAATGGTTTCAACACCATTTTTGCCAATGGCAGCGACGAGGTGATCAAGCACAGCTATCAGGTAGTGAAGGCATTTATCAAGAACAAGAAAGAGGGCGATCTTGATAACGAACAGATTCTGCGTCTGAAGGGACTCATCCGTCGTGGTGAGGCTCGTCTGGCTTGTGAGTATAATGGTATCGATAGCAAGCATATCCACTTCCTCGATCTGCCTTTCTATGAGAGTGGTAAGATTGAGAAGTTGCCTATGTCGGAGCGCGATGTGGCGCCTATTCAGGAACTCCTTTCCGAGATCCAACCCCATCAGATCTATGTGGCTGCCGACTTGGCCGATCCCCATGGCACCCATCGTAAGTGTACCGATGCTGTGCTGGCAGCTATTGATGAGGAGAAGAAAGCTGGCGCCGAGTGGTTGAAGGATTGTCGTGTATGGATGTATCGTGGTGCATGGGCAGAGTGGGATGTAGCCGATATTGAGATGTGTGTGCCCATGAGCCCTGAGGAGCTCCGTGAGAAGCGAAACGCCATTCTGCGTCATCAGAGTCAGATGGAGAGTGCACCCTTCTTGGGTAATGATGAGCGTTTGTTCTGGCAGCGCGCTGAGGATCGTAACCGCGAGACGGCCAAGCGCTATGATGATCTGGGATTAGCCTGTTATGAAGCGATGGAGGCTTTCGTAGAATATAAATTCCTGGAGGTATGAAGAAACTATTAGTTGTTATCTTCGGGCTGATGCTGTGCGTTGGCGCAAAGGCTATGTCGTACGATGTTGTTCCTCTGCCACAAAGTATTCAGATGCAGAAGGGCGAGCCCTTCCTATTGAATAATCAGGTACAGATTCTCGCCAGCGAGAGTCTGCAGACTGAGGCTGCTTTTCTTCAGAGCTATCTTAAGGAACTAACGGGCTTGGAGCTCGCTCTCAGTCAGAAGCGCGAGAAAAAGGTTAGCTATATTGAGTTAGCTATATCTCCTAATACAGCTGCTGAGGGATATTTACTGACGGTATCGAAGAAAGGTATTTCTGTTGTAGGTGGTTCTAGTGCTGGCGTGTTTTATGGCATTCAGACCATTCGCAAGGCAATTGCTGAAAATGGAGATGCCTCTGCCATTGAGCTTCCTGCTGTCGTCATTACCGACTCGCCCCGTTTCTCATGGCGAGGCATGCATCTGGACTGCTCACGTCATTTCTTCTCAGTGGAGTTCGTGAAGAAGTTCATTGACCTGCTGGCCCTGCATAACATGAATACCTTCCACTGGCATTTGACCGATGATCAGGGTTGGCGCATTGAGATTAAGAAATATCCAAAGCTTACCACAATAGGTTCACAGCGTTCGGGCACTGTGCTTGGTACGAACTCCGATCTCGACGATGGCATCCCCCATGGCGGATTTTATACGCAGCAGGAGGCTCGCGATATTGTGAAGTATGCTGCTGAACGTCATATTACAGTGGTTCCTGAGATTGATATGCCAGGACACATGTTGGCAGCCTTGGCATGCTATCCTGAGTTGGGTTGTACAGGTGGACCTTACCAGGTAGGTCACTATTGGGGCGTTTATACTGATGTGCTCTGTGTGGGTAATCCTAAGGTGTATGAGTTCGTGGAGGGTGTTCTGGGTGAGATTATGGATATCTTCCCTTCGGAGGTGATTCATATTGGTGGCGATGAGACGCCCACTGTGAAATGGCAACAGTGTCCGAAATGTCAGGCACTGAGCAAGAAACTCGGTTCGACGGTTACGTCGGATGAGGAGTTCTCGCCCCTGACCTCGAAGCTTTCGCCATTACAGGCTCACTTTACCAAGCGTGTGTTTGACTTCCTGACTAGCAACCATCGTCGTGCCTTGGGATGGGATGAGATACTGGACGGCTCTCCGCAGGATGCCATGATTATGTCATGGCGAGGTACCGCTCCTGGTGCTCAGGCAGCAGAATTGGGTCATGATGTGGTGATGTCACCTACCACCTATTGCTATTTCGACTATCTCCAGTCTGAGGAGCGTATCTTCGAACCCTCTCGTTGCGATGGTTTTATCCCAGTAGAGAAAGTTTATGCACTCGATCCAGCTCCAGACAGCATTTCTGTGGAGGCCCGTCAGCATATCCTGGGTGTTCAGGCAAATATCTGGACGGAGTATATCTTTACTGAAGGTATGGTGGAATATCAGGCCTTGCCTCGTATGTCGGCCTTGGCTGAGGTGGCTTGGACGAATCAGGAGGTCCGCAATTATGACGCCTTTGTAAATCGACTGACTCGTTTCTCCAGTCTTTACGAGTTTTATCGTTATCAATATGCCAAGCATCTTTGGCCTGAACGCCAACTTCCAAATCGTTGGCAATTCTGATATTAGAAAGCAAAAGGGAGAGGCCATCACGACTTCTCCCTTTTTAATAATGTTTTGGTATCCTATTTAACGAAATGCGGGTGCAAAAGTAATGCGAAGAGGTCGAAATGGGAAAAGTTATCGACGAAATCGAGGCTTTTAACATTCTTTAAGTCGATATTGTCGCATTTTATTGTATCTTTGCGACATAATCCGTAATAAAATGGCGAAATGAAGATTAATTTCAGTCCTTATATCAAGCAGTTCCCAGAGTTGTTTAGCGGGAAGAAGGTATTGTATGTACATGGGTTCGGATCGTCAGGACAGAGCGGGACAGTGGCGAGGATCCGAGAGGTGCTGCCTCAGGCAACTGTGATAGCCCCCGATCTGCCCGTAGAACCTGAAGAAGCTATGACACTATTACGTCAGACCTGCAATCAGGAAAAGCCCGACCTGATCATCGGTACATCGATGGGTGGTATGTATGCAGAGATGCTGTATGGCTACGACCGCATCATCGTAAATCCAGCCTTCGAGATGGGTGAGACGATGAAGGCCCATGGGATGACGGGACAGCAGCAATTCCAGAACCCCAGACAGGATGGTGTACAGGAGTTTATGGTGACTAAACAGTTGGTGAAGGCCTACAAGGAAATGACGGAGCAATGTTTTAATGGTGTAACTCAGGAGGAGCAGAGTAGAGTATGGGGACTGTTTGGTGATGAAGATACAACAGTAGATACTATCGACATCTTTAAGGCACACTATCAGACGGCCATCTGTTTCCATGGCGAACACCGCATGAACGACAACAGTTTTATGCATGCCGTGGTGCCTGTGATACGTTGGATAGACGATCGACAGGAAAAACGTGAGCGCCCTATAATATATATAGGTATAGAGACACTGATGGATGATTACTTGAAGCCGAGGAGCTCGGCTCAGAAGACGGTGAGGGCACTACTGGAGCGATACCAACTGTATTTTGTATGTCAAGCCGGGGCTGAGGCAGAAGGTTATGACAAGGCACTGAAGTGGTTGGAGGAATATGTAAATGTACCAGCCTATGGGCATACCGTGTTTACTAATCAGCGTGGACTACTTTATGGCGACTATCTGATTAGTTGCGATGAGGGTTTTGAGGGTATGGCTACTCAGATTAGGTTCGGCAGTGATACGTTTAAAACTTGGGATGACGTGGCGGAATATTTCGAGCGATTAGGTGGTCAATAAGTAAAAAAGTTAAGAAAAATTTGGCGGTTTGCTCGAAATAGATTATTTTTGCAGGCAGAATTCACCATTAACGTAACAAATTAAAACTGTAAGAATTATGAAAAAGTATTTAGCAGAAATGGTAGGCACAATGGTGCTCGTACTGATGGGCTGCGGTGTCGCAGTTAGTCTGGGTTGTGACCCTGTGAATAATATCCCCGCTGTTGTGGGTACGGCTTTTGCCTTTGGACTGGCTGTGGTGGCGATGGCTTATACCATTGGTGGTATCAGTGGCTGCCACATTAATCCTGCTATCACACTGGGATGCTTCCTGAGTGGACGCATGAGTGGAAAGGATTGTGGTATGTACATGCTGTTCCAGGTGATTGGTGCTTTCATTGGTTCGCTGTTGCTTTTTGTTCTGACAGAGAATGTACCTGGACTGGAGGGTACGGGTGCCAACGACCTGCAGGCTAATGTCAGCGTGCTGGGCGGTCTGCTGGCTGAGATTATATTCACTTGCGTGTTTGTGCTTGTTGTGCTGGGCGCTACTGCTAAGACCAACGGTGCTACCAATAACTTTGCTGGACTGGCTATCGGCCTGTCGCTGATTCTGGTACATCTGGTATGTATCCGTTACACAGGCACATCGGTAAACCCTGCTCGTTCAATTGCTCCTGCCGTATTCCAGGGTGGTACAGCATTGGCTAACCTTTGGATTTTCATCGTAGGACCTTTGGTAGGTGGTGCCTGCGCTGCTGGTATCTGGAAGCTGATTGACACTGAAAAGTGATAATGCATAAATAATCATGCATAATAAAGAAAACGGATTATTTAAGTCGAACGGCACCAACTATCTGGTGCCGTTCATACTGATTACTACCCTCTTTTTCCTTTGGGGATTCGCAAGGGCTATCCTCGATGTGCTGAACAAACATTTCCAGAACGAGATGCATATCTCGATAACGGAGTCATCGCTGATTCAGGTTACTACGTACATGGGTTATTTCCTGATGGCGATTCCGGCGGGATTGTTCATTAACTATATGGGCTATCGGCGAGGCGTGGTGTTCGGACTGTTGCTGTTTGGCATCGGTTCGTTGCTGTTTGTACCTTGTACGGCGGCTGGCACCTTGGGGGCATTCTTGATAGCATTGTTCGTCATTAGCGTAGGACTGGTGTTCTTAGAAACTGCAGCTAATCCCTACGTGACCGAGTTGGGCGACAAGGAGATGTCGTCGAGCCGATTGAACCTATCGCAGTCATTCAACGGACTAGGTTGCTTATTCGCTACCTTCGCTGTGGGGCAGTTCTTGTTCAGCGAAGATGGTGGCAATGTGGAAGTGCCATATGTGATACTTGGCATTGTAGTACTGCTGATAGCAGCCATATTCTCCAGGGTGCGCCTGCCCGAGATTGTACACCATGACGGTATGGAGCAGAAGGCGCGCTACGGACGTGAGCCACTGCTGAAAGTGTGGAAGCATAAGTTCTTTGTGTATGGACTCATAGCCCTGCTTTGCTATGAGGTGGCCGAGATATCCATCAATAGTTACTTCATAAATTACGTGACGGGTATGGGTTGGATGGACGATCGTACAGCCTCGGTGGTGCTGACGTGTGCACTGGCATTCTTTATGGTGGGTCGCTTCGGTGGCAGTCTCATCATGAGAAAGGTGCCAGCAGAGCAGATGCTATTCCTCTGTGGTGCGGGTTGTGTGGCATGTACCATGCTGGTGCTGATGGACTTTGGACGCTACTCGATGATTGGTTTGATAGGCATTTACTTTTTCGAGGCTGTGATGTTCCCCACCATATTCTCGTTGGCCGTGAGGGACCTAGGAAGTCTTACCAAGAGTGCATCGTCCATCCTGATGATGACACCCGTAGGTGGTTGCGGATTCCTGATTGTGGGGATTTTGGCTGATGCCACGAACATGGTGGTGCCGTTTATCATACCGCTGATGTGTTATATTGTGGTGGCGCTCTATGGCTTCGGACTCGCGGTTACAAGAGCGAGAAAGCTCAGAGGAGCCATGTGAACTCCCTAAAACTTAAATCGATCGCGATTGTAGGAAGTTCTGGAAGCCTTCACGGAAGGCTTCTGTGACACGGATAATCTCATCGCCGATATAGATGCAGTCGTTACGATCGACGCTACGTATTTTGTTGAGCGCTACGATATATGAACGATGTACACGCATGAACTGACTAGTAGGCAGCATATCCTCGACGGCTTTCATTGTGAGATGAGTGATAAGAGGCTTGCGTTCGCCCTCAAGATAGAACATAACGTAATCCTTCATGCCTGAAACATATAGTATCTTGTCGAGTGCCACTTGGCGATACTCACCGTCGACTTTAAGAAATAAGGAATTGTTCCCGTTTGGGGTGGACATTTGTGGGGCCGGGCTTTGCTCGGCCTCTTGCGTTTTTTCACCGCGAAGACCAAACCACTCACGCGCCTTTTCAACAGCAGCGATGAACTTGTTATAGCGGATGGGCTTCAGCAAGAAGTCGAGGGCGCTTACCTCGTAACTCTCGAAAGCATATTCCTTAAAGGCTGTGGTAAAGATGACGCGCGTGCCCTCGGGCAACATGTGAGCCAGTTCCATTCCATTCAAGTCAGGCATCTGAATGTCGAGGAATAGCAACTGGGGTTTCAGTTGTTTGATAGCGTTGATAGCCTCAACGGAATCGGTAAACGAGCCAAGCAGCTCCAAATCGGGTGTCTTGGCAACAAACGATTCTAACAACTTGACGGCCAGAGGCTCATCATCGACTATGATACAAGTAAGTGCCATATCTCTTAATTCTTACATTCTCAATTTAATGCGGACGTGGTAAATGTCATTCTCGAGACTCTGTTGCCACTCGTATCGGTTAGCATACATCAGATCGAGACGGCGACGGGTGTTCTCGAGACCAATACCTGAACCACTGCGATCGGCATCATCCTTGGGATAGTTGGTGTTATCGCAGGTGAAAATGAGTTCGTTCTCAGAAGCGGTAAGAGAAATAACTATCTTTGAGGGACGACTACTGCTGACACCATGTTTAAAGGCGTTCTCGATGAGTGAGATGAACAACAAAGGTGCAATCTCTATGTTCTGTTGTACGTCGAAGGTGGTATTTACTTCCGTCTTCTCGTTGCAACGTAGTTTCATCAAAGATATGTAGTTGCGCATGAATTCTATCTCGCCTTGGATGGGCACGGTTTTCTTGTTGGTCTCGTACATGGCGTAGCGCAACAAATCAGAGAGTTGGGCAATAGCATCCTGGGCAGCGTCGGGATCGATCTGTGTGAGACTGGAGATATTATTCAGCGTGTTAAAGAGGAAGTGGGGGTTGATCTGATTTTTCAGCCAGGCTAGTTCTGCCTCGGTATTCTTGGCTTTCTCGTCCCTCAGCTGCTGACGGATGTCACGGGTGCGGATGAAATGGCGTATGCCGATAGCAATAGCAGCCACAAAGCAATTGAGCAACAGGAACATAAAGAAACCAGAAAAGAAACCAATCCACATATTGGGCGTCATCTCGGGCATTTCAGGAATGCGATCGCGGGCAAACCACAACATCAGGAATTGGCTGTTGAGAGCTACGATAGCCAAGAGGTTGCACAAACCGAAAAGCCAGAAACGTCTCTTGAAGAATAGAAAGGGACCGAAGAGATAGAAGTTGGCGAAGTAGATGATAAACGGCGAGTGCATGATACCCCATACCACGAAGAACGAAGTCTTAGTAGCGTGGAAATCCTGTGTGCTAAGGTATGTGGCAATGGGGAGTGCCAGCATGATAATGACCCACACGGCAACTTGCACTAGGAGTAACCAGAGGTCTTTTCTTTCAATCTTCTTCATATCGATGGCAAAATTACAAATAAACACTTAAAATACAAAATAATTAAGGAAAAATCTCTCCCGCATTATCTCAACGCAGGAGAGAAAGAAGTATGTGTATTGGATGATTATTGTGGCATAGTACCATTAGTGGTTCCGCTGCCTGTACTGCCAGAGCCAACGCTGTTGATGACCTCGCCTTGCGATTGCTGCTCGATGAAATCGTTTTGAACGCGGTTGGTGTGCTGCTTGGCGCGAATCTTATTGTTACCGAAGGTGTAGCTGACGGTGAAGGTTACGCCGTAGATGGGCACTTTAACAAGGTTGTGACTGGTGAAGTTCTTACCACGACTTTCGCTCTCGATGTTAATCTTACCACCACCATTCAGGCCGAGGATACCCTGTATACCTAAAGTAAGCTTGTCGTTCAGCAGCGACTTAGAGACGCTGGCGGTGAGCAGATTGAATCCGCCGCTCCAGCCCTGCAGGGTATAGCTCTTGGTAGAGGTAATGGCGAAGGCGCTGAGTTTGAGATCCCAAGGAAGTGTCTGCTGCAGACCGATCATGGCACTGGCCGTCCATCCACTATTCTGCTGATCGAGGACATCGCTGCGTAGATCGAGATAATTCAGGCTTCCGTTGAAGAAAATTCGGGTATCCTTGGTGAGCAGATAGTTTACATAACCGCTCAGACCGGTCTGGTGGCGCTGAACCACATTTCCGTAAGTGGTGTTGAGCAGGTTGTCGCTGTCATAGAAGCTATACTGCGAGATGGCATTGTCGACAAAGTTGTGGTGCAGGTTCAGGTTCACCATGAGCTTTGATGTGAATGCATTGTATACCAGAGAGATGTTGTGATTCTTCTCTACATCGAGTTCGGGGTTACCATAGCTGATGGCGATGGGGTTGGTCTTGTCTACATAGGGGTTGAGGTAAGAGATACCAGGACGAGAGATGCGCATGTTGTAGGTAAGACCAATGTTAGAGCCCATACCGAGGGTGTACTGCAGACTGGCTGTAGGCACGAGGCTACCGTAGTTCTTCTTGAAATCCTCGCCATTGCCCAGATGATACTCTACATCCTGCCAAGTATACTCGTAACGGAGACCTGCCTTCAGACCAAACTTGTTCCAATTGCCAGCATACTCACCATAACCTGCGAGGATGGAGTTTTTGTACTCGTAATCGCTACTGGAGGTTGGGTCGTAGATGCCTTTGAGATAGTACTTAGAATCAGAGGATGCGTTGTGAAGCTGCAGTTTACCACCGAGACTCAGAGTCTGACCAACGCCGAGTGGCATAGTGTAATCGAGCTGGAAAGTGTGGTTCAGCGTTTTGTCGTGATTCTCAGAATTGCGGTCGGTGAGATCAATGTAATCAGATGTGGTGCCGAAGTTGTTGGTCATATCGGTTGTGGCGGGGCTGTAGTTGAGCTGGTAAGTAAGGGCCAGCGACTGGGTGTGCTCCTTGTTGAAGAAACGCTGGTAGTCGAGACTTCCATTGAACGAGGTGCGCGAATTCTTCATGTCGGTGGTGCTGCTATAAGAGGTGATAGGTGTGAGACCAGAGGTGAGTGTGGTAAGTGAAGTGCCCTCGCTCTTCATGGTCATACTATTCACCTGAGCTGTGAGGTTCAAGGCACTCATCTCATCGATCTGATAACCCAGATTCATGGTTCCCATGGTGAAAGGAGTTTTTACGTCGTTGGTAGAGGTGAGGATCTGAGAGGCACCGTTATCTTGTATCTGCTCAGTTTCTGTGGTGGTTTCGCCCGGCTTATTATAAGAGGTCATGACGTTGGCACTATAGCTGAGCTTGCCCTGCTGACCATTCAGGAAGAGGCTGGCTCCCAACTGCTTAGTACCTACTGAAGCGCGAAGTGTGCCATTGTAGCCATTCAGACTCTGTGCAGCTTGAGGATTTTGCTTGTTCATAATGATATTCAGAACACCTGCAGCTCCCTCGGCATCGTACTTGGCACCAGGGTTGGTAAGTACCTCAATACTCTTAACGGCTGTGGCGGGCATGCTCTTGAACACCATAGAGGGGTTAGAGGAGAACATAACATTTGGCATACCATCGACATATACCTTAAACGAAGAACTTCCATTAACGGATATGTTATCCTGACCATCGACTGTAACCATAGGCACCTTGCGGAGCATATCGAGTACGGTGTTCGACTTGGCATCCTCATCCTCTGCCACATTATAGCTCATCTTGTCGACCTCCATCTTTACTAGGGGCTTTTGAGCGACAATCTCCACACCCTTCAGCATGGTGGCATTCTCTTTTATATATAAGGTGCCGAGATCAAGAGGATTCTCCTGGCCAAGAACCACATTCAACTTCAGGTCTTCTTTACCAATGCTGCTGAATACGATATCGAACTTACCCTTGCCCTTTACCTCCTGAGAGAATTGACCATCTTCCTTGGTAAGAAACATAGCCACGGGCTTATCGGTCTTGCCTGATTTGAATACACGTATGGTGGCGAAAGGCTCAGCCTCGCCAAGTGTCTCATCCATTAACACACCCTTCACGGTGGTTTGGGCCATTGTTACCTGTGATGCTATCATCATCACTACAATTGCGAAAAATGCTTTGAACTGTTTCATATCTTTTTTGTTTTTATTATGTTCGATTTTGAATTCTGGTGCAAAGATATGGTGATTATCCTCTGACTCAAAATGAATTTCGACGACTTCCGGAGTTTTTTTCGACGAAATGGTGAAATGATTGTCAGGTATAATGCTTTTAACTGGAATTTAACACTTTTCGATTTTATCGACGAAATAGACCTTTTTATCTACGAAATACAGCTTTTTATCGATTTTATTTGTTTTATATCAATGAAAAACGTATCTTTGCAGCAGTTTTTATCGATTATAGATAAGTGATTAGTTAATATGAGAAAGGTATTATTTATTTTATTCCTGCTACCTTTATCGGTTTCTGCGCAGAAGCAGTGGACCTTGCAGGAGTGTATCGATTACGCCATGGCCAACAACATTACACTTCAGCAGTCGAAGCTGAAAAAGGAGAGTGCCACGGAGGAACTGAAGGGTGCCAAGGCCGCCCTGCTTCCTACACTGAGTGCGTCGACCAACCAGAGTTTTGGTTACCAGCCTTGGAAAGATACGGGTATGTCGTACGTCACTAACGGAACGGTGAATACGAAGGTTGACAAAACATCATACAATGGTTCGTACTCACTGAGTGGTCAGTGGACTGTGTGGAACGGCAACCGTAACATCAATACCATCAAGCTCGACCAGCTGTCGGAGGAGCAGGCAGAACTATCCACCAAGGAGACGGCCAACTCTATCCAAGAGCGTATTGCACAGATATATGCCCAGATTCTTTATTTGGCGGAGAATGTGAAGGTAAACGAGCAGATGCTGGAAACAAGTAAGAAAAACGAGGAACGAGGGAAAGAAATGCTGAGCGTAGGTAAAATGTCGAAAGCCGATGTTGCTCAGCTATCAGCCCAAAGGGCCAACGATGAATATACGATTGTAGAGGCCCAGAGTCAACTGATGAACTATGAACTACAGCTGAAGCAGTTGCTGGAGATTACAGACGAGGAACGATTCCAGGTGGCTATTCCCGAGATAACCGACGAGCAGGTGCTGGCTCAGATTCCTGAGTTGCAGACCGTTTACGAGCAGGCCTTGATGAGCCGCCCAGAGATAGAGCGCTCGCAGTTGGCTATTAAGAGCAGTGGCGTGAATGTGGCACTGGCCAAAGCTGGATGGATGCCAAGCGTGAACCTGACGGGAGGTATCACTACCTCAACCAACTCACTAAGTGGCAATGGATGGGGTGATCAGATCAAGAGTAACGTGAATACATCGTTGGGCGTAGGCGTAACGGTGCCCATCTACGACGGACGCTCCACCAAGACATCGGTGAACAAAGCCAAGATTCAGCAACTGCAGGCTCAGTTGGACTTACAGGATCAGCAGAAGACTCTCTACTCTAATATCCAGCAGTTCTGGCTGAATGCATGGACTAATCAGCAGAAATATCAGGCAGCAAAGAGTAGTGTGGAGAGTGCTCAACAGAGCTACGATTTGCTCTCAGAGCAGTTCCGCTTAGGATTAAAGAATATTGTGGAGCTGATGGCAGGAAAAGACAACCTGCTCTCACAGCAGCAGAGTCAGTTGCAATCGAAGTATCTGGCACTGTATAACCAACAGATGTTGGAGTTCTATCAGAACGGGACACTTCGCTAATGAATATTGAAGAATGAATAAAGAATAATGAAGATATGAAAAAGATTGGAAAGAAAGGATGGATAGCCATCGGTTGTGTGGTGGTAATCATCATTGTGGCATTGAAATGCACAGGCGGAAAGAAAGAAGAGAAGGTGTCATTTGATACCGCCAAGGTTGAGAACACCAATATCCAGACAAGCATCACAGCTACGGGTACCATAGAACCTGTGACCAGTGTAACCGTTGGTACACAGGTATCTGGTATTGTGAGCCATCTCTATGTAGACTATAATTCGGTTGTAAAGAAAGGACAGGTTATTGCAGAACTGGATCGCACGAACCTAATCAGTGAACTGAACACAGCAAAGGCCAATCTTTCAAGTGCCCAGAGTTCGGCTGCCTATGAGCTCTCTAATTATAATAGGTATAAGACTCTTTATGATAAGGGCCTGGTAAGTGCCGATGAGTTTGAGAGTGCCCAGCTCAGTTATCTGAAGGCTAAAGAGCAGGTGAATACCTCGCGCGAGAGTGTGCAGAAGGCCCAGACTAACCTCGGATATGCAACGATTACCTCACCTATCGATGGCGTGATTCTTTCGAAAGCTGTAGAGGAAGGCCAGACGGTAGCAGCCTCGTTCAATACCCCAGAGCTCTTTGTAATAGCCCAGGATTTGACAAATATGCGCGTGATAGCCGACATTGACGAGGCCGATATCGGTGGAGTGAAGGAAGGTCAGCGCGTTAGTTTCACGGTAGATGCCTTCCCAGACGACCATTTTGAGGGACAGGTGACACAGGTGCGCCAGCAGGCTACCACCGAGAGTAATGTGGTGACTTACGAGGTGGTGATCTCGGCTCCCAATAACGACCTGAAGCTGAAGCCTGGACTTACGGCCAACGTGACCATCTACACAATGGAGAAGAACAATGTGCTTGCCGTGCCCGCCAAGGCCCTCCGCTTCCAACCCAACGACGCTTTCCTGAAGAAGGGGGAGACCATTGACGACTGTGAGGGCGACCACAAGCTCTGGACCAAGGAGGGCAACGTGTTCAAGGCCCACAAGGTGGAGATTGGCACCAGCAACGGTATGATGACGGAGATTACCAGTGGCATAGAGCCAGGTACTGAGGTGTTGACAGACTTCAATATCTCTGGAGGTGCTCCTGTGGAGGCTCAGCAGGGAGGTAACCCCTTTATGCCGCGTCCGGGAGGCAACAGAAATAACAATAACAACAACAAGAGTGGACAGGCTGGCCAGAGTGGCGGAGCCCCGCAAAGGAGATAAGACTATGGCAGAAGACAATAGAAAAGTCGTCATTGAGTTGCAGAACGTGAAGCGCTACTTCCAAGTGGGCTCTGAGACGGTGAAGGCTTTGCGAGGTGTGTCGTTCAAAATATATGAGGGCGAGTTTGTCACCATCCAGGGTACTTCCGGCTCAGGCAAGTCGACACTGCTTAACCAGCTCGGCTGTCTCGATACCCCTACTAGCGGAGAGTACTTCCTCGACGGCATCTCGGTAAGAACGATGTCGAAATCACAGCGTGCGCATTTGAGGAACCGTAAGATTGGCTTTGTATTCCAGAATTACAACCTGTTGGCAAAGACCACGGCAGTGGAGAATGTAGAGTTGCCGTTGATGTATAATTCTGAATATAGTGCCTCGCAACGTAAGGAAAAAGCCATCGAGGCCCTGAAGTCTGTTGGCTTAGGCGACCGCTTGTATCATAAGTCGAATCAGATGTCGGGTGGACAGATGCAACGTGTAGCCATTGCTCGTGCCCTGGTGAACGACCCTGCAGTGTTGCTGGCAGACGAGGCGACAGGTAATCTTGATACGCGAACCTCGTTTGAAATGCTTGTGCTCTTTCAGGAACTTTATAAGCAGGGACACACTATCATTTTTGTGACCCACAACCCTGAGATTGCGGAATATGCTAGTAGGAACATCAATCTGCGTGATGGTAAGATTCGCGAGGATACTGTTAATACGAACATCAAGTCGGCTGCTGAGGCATTGGCCAAGTTGCCAACTCCACAGGATGACTGATATATTTGACAATTGGACGATTTATAATTATACAATTGTGAAATAGAAAATTAGTGAAATAGTAAAATGAAACAATGAATATACTCAATTTATTTAAGGTAAGTCTGAGGGCTGTGGCCAACAACAAGATGCGCTCTTTCCTCTCGATGCTGGGTATCATCATCGGTGTAGCTGCTGTGATCATCATGATGTCTATCGGTCAGGGCTCGAAGGAGAGTATCCGTGCTGAACTCTCTACGATGGGTACCAACCTGCTGACTATACGTCCAGGTGCCGATATGCGTGGTGGTGTACGTCAGGACCCGTCGAGCATGCAGACCCTGAAGATGGCCGACTACGAACGCATCGTGCGTGAGAAACGCTTTGTGACAAAAGTATCGCCCGAGGTAACGGCTAGCGGACAAGCTATCTATGGTAATAACAATACCAATGCCTCGATGTATGGTGAGAGTATTGACTACCTTGATATTAAACAATGGCCCGTTGAAGAAGGTGAGTGTTTTACTGAGGAAGATATTAAGAAAGCTGCCAAGGTTGTGGTGGTAGGAACAACTATCGTAAAAGACCTCTTTGGTGAGAATGTCGATCCTATCGGTAAGACGATCCGCTTCAAGAGTATTCCCATGCGTATCATTGGTGTACTGAAGTCTAAGGGCTACAACTCATGGGGTATGGACCAGGACAATGTTATCATAGCTCCTTATACCACAGTGATGAAACGTATTGCAGCCCAAACGTACTTCTCGAGCATCGTATGTTCTGCTGTTACCGAGGAACTTTCAGATGCGGCTATTGAGGAACTTACTCAGATCCTCCGCGACAATCATAAGCTGAAAGACGAGGCTGATGATGACTTCACTATCCGTTCTCAGGCCGAGATGATGGAAACGATGTCGAGCACGATGGATACGGTAACGATAATCCTCGTGGTAGCAGCCGCCTTCTCATTACTTGTGGCTGGTATCGGTATCATGAACATCATGCTGGTGAGTGTGACGGAGCGTACGAAGGAGATAGGTCTACGTATGGCCGTAGGTGCTACAGGACCCGTGATTTCGCTTCAGTTCCTTATCGAATCGGTATTGATCTCTGTGACGGGAGGATTGATAGGCGTTCTTGTGGGTACGGGTGTCAGCGCTTTCGCGTCTTCGTTTGGCATGCCGTCAAGTGTACCTGCTTGGAGCATCTATGTGTCGTTCTTGGTGTGTGTGTTTATCGGTGTGCTTTTTGGCTATATTCCAGCACAGAAGGCCGCTAATATGGATCCTATAGAAGCTATCCGTCATGAATAAACATTTGGCGGGCATGTGTCATCTAGCCCTTTGGGCATTCCTCTTCCTGTCGCCCCTGACGTTTTGGAGAGGAACGGGTATCAAGTTCGTACAGTACTTGATGTACTGTATGCAACCTCTTATGATCATGATAGTTTTCTACTTGAACTATCTGTATCTTGCTCCAAAGTTTTTTGTGGCTGGCAAACATCGTTACGACTTGCTGATTAACTTGGTGCTTGTAACTGTACTTGGAATTTTCCTACACAGTTGGTCGGATTATACAAACAGTATATATGTGGTGCCAGGACAACGACATTTGGATTTCTACGATGATTTTGCCCGTACATTGCGTGATAGTATCAATTTGGCCATCTTTGCTGTCGCTGCTACAGCGCTGGCATTGGCACGTCGGTGGGTAACGGCAGACCAGAAACTCAAAGAATCTGAGGCTGCACGAGCCAAAGCAGAGTTGTATAACCTGCGTTCACAGATTAATCCCCATTTTCTGCTAAATACACTTAATAATATCTATGCGTTAACGGCTTTCGATCAGACACGTGCGCAGAATGCCATTCAACAGCTCTCCAAGATGCTTCGTCATATGCTCTATGACAACCAAGAGTCGTTAGTTTTGTTGCAGGACGAGATACAGTTTCTTGACAACTATGTAAGTCTGATGAAGATCCGTCTGGCTCAGAATGTTGAGGTAATATTTGAGAAGGAGGTGGAGGATCCTCATGCGAAAGTTGCTCCGTTACTCTTTATCTCTTTGATTGAAAATGCCTTTAAACATGGCGTCAGTCCTATTGCCCCCAGTTATGTACATATCAAACTGACCCAGAAGACAGGGGAACTTCATTTTGTAATTGAGAATACATACCATCCAAAGGATACTAAGGACTTTAGTGGGCATGGTATTGGACTCCAACAGGTGCAGCGACGTCTGGAATTGGCATATGAAGGACGCTACGAGTGGACAAAAGGTATAAGTGAAGATGGGAAAAGCTATTTTTCAACTATTAATATTAAACTATGATAATAAAGTGCGCCATTATTGACGACGAGCCCCTGGCTTCAGGTCTGTTAAAAAGTTATGTGACAAAAACTCCTTATTTGGAACTGAAAGGGGAATACAATAGTGCCCTTCAGGCCATGAAGGAATTGCGTGAGGATCCTGTAAATCTTATTTTCCTTGATATTCAGATGCCGGAACTTTCAGGAATGGAGTTTGCAAAGGTTCTGCCTAAGAAAACGAGGATTATCTTTACGACGGCTTTTCCGCAGTATGCCATCGAGGGATTCAGGGTTAATGCCCTCGACTATTTGTTAAAGCCCGTCTCTTATGAGGATTTCCTTGCTGCGACCGATAAGGCCTTGGAGTGGTTTACCAAGATGCAAAAACAGGATATCTATACGCGTGACCGCATCATTTATGTGAAAAGCGATTATCGTTTGCTGCGTATTAGTCTCGACGATATACTCTACGTGGAGGGACTGAAGGATTATGCCCGCTTTTTTTTAAAAAATGGCGAGAACGTCCAAACGCTCATCTCGATGAAGAAACTCGACGATTTCCTGCCTAGGCCAGAATTCCTCCGCACCCATCGTTCCTATATTGTTCATATGTCTGCCATCCAGGCCGTAGAGCATAATCGTATCGTATTCGGAGAAATATATATCCCTGTTACTGATAATTACAAGGACGAAGTTCAAAGCTACTTGGATGATCATACTTTGATATAAGTCCAAAGTGTAACCTCAAAAGTGAAATGTGAATTTTACAAAATAGGTGGGTATTAAAGTCTGATTGCAAATAAATTTTAAAAAGAAAGTGTTGAGGGAAAAACTTTTCACTCTTCTCTTCTAACTATTCACTACTTTTTTGTAACTTTGCAGTCGATTAGGTGGAATAATTCTCATTTTTAAAAATTATAATTAATTTATTATGGTAAACTACAAGGATTTAGGACTCGTGAATACTCGCGAGATGTTCAAGAAGGCTGTAGCTGGCGGCTACGCTATCCCCGCTTTCAACTTCAACACCATGGAGCAGATGCAGGCTATCGTTCAGGCTGCTGTTGAGACCAAGTCTCCTGTTATCATGCAGGTTTCAAAAGGTGCTCGTAACTATGCTAACGCTACTATCCTGCGTTACATGGCTGAGGGTGCTGTAGCATATGCTAAGGAGCTGGGTTGCGAAAAGCCCGAGATCGTGCTTCACCTCGACCACGGTGATAGCTTCGAGCTCTGTAAGGATTGTATCGACATGGGCTTCTCAAGCGTTATGATCGATGGTTCTTCTCTGCCTTATGAGGATAACATCGCCCTCACTAAGAAGGTTGTTGAGTATGCTCACCAGTACGATGTGACTGTAGAGGCTGAGTTGGGTGTGCTCGCTGGTGTTGAGGATGAGGTAGTTGCTGAGGAAAGCCACTACACCAAGCCCGAGGAGGTAATCGACTTCGCTACTCGTACAGGTTGCGACTCTTTGGCTATCTCTATCGGTACATCTCATGGTGCTTACAAGTTCAAGCCTGAGCAGTGCACACGCGATCCGAAGACTGGTAAGCTCGTACCTCCCCCACTCGCATTCGACGTGCTGGCAGAGATCGAGAAGAAGCTTCCTGGATTCCCAATCGTACTCCACGGTTCTTCATCAGTTCCTCAGGACGAGGTTGATACCATCAACAAGTTCGGTGGTAATCTGCCCGACGCAGTAGGTATTCCCGAGGAGCAGCTCCGTCAGGCTTCTAAGAGCGCTGTTTGCAAGATCAACATCGACTCTGACTCTCGTCTGGCTATGACAGCTGCTATTCGTCAGTATCTGGCTGAGCATCCCGATCACTTCGATCCTCGCCAGTATCTGAAGCCCGCTCGTGAGAATATGAAGAAGATGTACATCCACAAGATTGTGAACGTACTCGGTTCAGACGGCAAGCTCGGATAATAATAGGGCTTTTTAGTAAAAGTTTAACCGCATGCAGGAGTATACCTGACATGCGGTTTCTTTTTTTTGTAGCAAAAAACTAACAATTTATTTGGAAGAATTCAAATAATTGTTTAATTTTGCACATTGATTATAATGCTTATATTGACTACAATGAACAAAAAAGTATTTTTCCTATTTCTGAATTTGATGTTTTGCTGTGGCTATGTTGGTGCTCAGCAGGTAGAAAAGAGTGACTTGCAAAAGCGTGCTGAGGCCGTAGATCCTAAGCAGAATATCGCCAATGCACGATCGTTGTATATCCATGCATTTAATGACTATTATAATAAAGGTCAGATAGCGCAAGGTGTAGAATGTGCTGTCAAGGCTACGGCTTTGTATTATAAGGAAAACTTTTATAAAGAAGCTTTTGATTTGTTGCGCCGTGCTGATGAAGCCATCAATTCAGGCAAACAATCGGCCAGTGCGAAAGCTGCATCACACTATTTGGTAACCAAGGAGCGTGTGCAGATGTATATGAAACTGAGGAAAAGTGAGAGCGCAAAGGATCAACTCGCTATTTTAGAGAATTTGGCTGCTCAGACTAGTGATGAATCTGTGAAGAATGATTTGCTCTACACCAAGGCGATCTATTATTATACGTTTGGACAGAATGCACAAGGCAATGCTGTCTTTAAGGAAATGGCTAATAAACTTACTGCCCAGAAGGAATATGGAAAGGTGGATGAGGTATATCAGACACTGATTGCCAATGGCCGTAAGAGTAATAATGCAAATATGGTGGCTCAGTCGTATAGCAACTATATTGCATGGAAAGATTCTGCAAATGCCTTGAAACATGCTGATGAGATAAATGCTTTGAAGCAACAGATCGCAGATAATGAGGCGGCTATCTCCGAGAAGGATAGTTCGTTGACTTTGCGCTCGGCCATCATTATAGGTCTCTGTGTTCTGGCAGGTGCGCTGGCTGCAGCATTGGTGGTAGGCGGTGTTGTACTGATGCGTTTCATCTTGTTGACACGTAAACAGAAGAAAACCATTAAAATGGCTCAGGATAGCGATGCACTGAAGGCCAAGTTTATTAGTAATATCTCAGCTCAGTTAGAGCCTACACTGCAAAAACTCGATGGTCGAATTCCTGAGGTGAAGGCTTTGCTTGATTTCTCAAATAGAATTCAGACATTGTCAGAACTTCAGAATAATGCAGACACAGAGTTGGAGTTGGAAGAGGTACAGATTCAGCAGTTCTGTGAAAATCTGAAAGAAGAGGTACGTGACAGATTGAAGAGCAATGTAACTTTGACAGTCAATGCACCTAAGATGAATGTTAGTATTAATAAGGAATACGTGTCACACATTCTGATGCATCTTCTTACCAATGCGGCAGAATATACGCCTGCAGGTGGAAACATTTGGTTGGATTTCAAAAAACGTAGCCCGCATAAGTACCAGTTCATGGTTTCGGATACAGGATGTGGTATTCCTGAGGAGAAACATGACGACGTGTTCAAGCCTTTCCTTGAAATAAGGGATCTTACTACAGGTGACGGACTTGGTCTGCCGATTTGTAAGCAGATGGCACAAAATATGAATGGTGACCTGGCTATAGATCCACAGTTCACCAAAGGTGCACGTTTTGTATTGGATTTAAACGTTTAAAGCGGAGATTACTCTTTTAACCGCTTAAACGCATAGGGGAGGTACTGTATCAAGTCGCTGGCGATGACACTCTCTTCACCGAGTTCGCGAGCAGCGATGTCGCCAGCCAATCCGTGAAGATACATACCAACGATACAAGCATCTTCTTGTTTGTAACCTCGAGCCAGAAGACCGGTGATGATGCCAGTGAGCACATCACCACTGCCGGCTGTTGCCATACCAGCATTGCCAGTGGAGTTAAACATAATATGTCCGTCGGGTAAGCAAAGCGAAGTGTGGTGACCTTTAAGCATAATATAGGCTTGGAGACGCTGTGCGAGGTCACGGGCTTTCATTAGTCTTTCAAAACTATCTGTGCTGGGACCTTCCAAGCGGTCGAACTCTTTGGGATGAGGAGTCATGATAATTCCCTTAGGCAGTTGTTGGAGCCATGCTCGGTGGTTAGAGAGAATGTTGATGGCATCGGCGTCTGCTACGAGTGGACACTGAGTGCGTCGAAGTTGGGCGATAATGGCAATTGCCGTCTGTTCGCTGGTACCCAGTCCGGGACCAATACCTACAGCCTTGAAATCCTCAGTGTCGACAGCCTCAGAGAAGATAGTTTCCTCTCTGTCGAATTGGATGATAGCCTCCGGGACACTAATCTGCAGAATCATACTATTGCGCTTGGGAGTATGGGTAGTAACTTTTCCGGCACCGACACGTAAACATGCTTTTGTGGCGAGTACAGAAGCACCGCCCATACCATAACTGCCAGCGATAATGAGGGCATTGCCCATTTTTCCTTTATGTGCAAATGGATCGCGAGGAAGTAGTCTCTTTCTGATATCGTTTTCTTCAATAACGGTATAGTTAGCGTCAATCTTCTCCATACCTTCCTTGCTGAGCCTGATGTCAAGCACCTTTAATTTTCCTATAAACTGCTGGTTCTCAGGAAATAAGAAAGACAATTTTGGTAGCTGGAGAGTTAGTGTAAGATCTGCACGAATGATGTTGGCACGTACGTTGTAGGTGTTATCCTCAGTCATTAGACCTGAGGGCGTGTCAATGCTTACAACCTTAGCAGGAGATGAATTGATATATTTCACGAGTGAGGCGAATCCACCTGCTAAGGGCTTGTTGAGTCCAGAACCGAAAAGGCCGTCAATGACGAGTGTGCCAGCCTCAAGCTGTGGTGGCTCAAACTCCTGAGTAACCTCAATAAGTGCCTTCGACTTCTTGTCGTATAGACGTTTCCGATTCGTAGCACAATCGTCAGACAAATTACCGGTAACGTTGAAGAGATAGGCACTTACCTCATAACCTTTATCACATAACATCCTTCCGACGGCAAGGGCATCGCCGCCATTATTTCCTGGACCAGCAAAGATGATAACAGGTGTTTGGTTGCTCCAAACTTCTGTGATTGCCTGGGTGATAGCCTTGGCTGCACGCTCCATCAGATCGATACTTTTGATGGGCTCTTTTTCTATTGTAAATTTGTCCAGTTCGTGAATCTGGGCACTCGTGAATATTTTCATAGGTGCAAAAATACGAAAAATATGCTAACAAATGGCAGAGTTTGAAAGTTTTTTTGTAATTTTGCACAAATTTTTAATTCTTTCAGCGTATGAGTATCATTAAAGTAAAGGATAAGTCATTCAGGACTTCCATCACAGAGGCCGAAATAAAGGAACGTGTAAAGGCTTTAGCTCAGCAGATTAGTAAGGACATGGAGGGTAAAAACCCACTATTGTTGGGCGTGTTGAATGGCGCTTTTATTTTTGCAGCCGATTTAATCCGTGAGATAACTATACCTTGTGAGATATCTTTTGTGAAGTTGGCTTCCTATCAGGGAACCACCTCAACGGGCAAAATCAAGGAGGTCTTCGGTATCAACGAGGATTTGACTAATCGTACGGTGATTATAATAGAAGATATTGTGGAGAGTGGTCTCACCATGAAACAGATGATAGAGTCGCTGGGTACACGTAACCCGGAATCCATTCATATCTGCACCCTTTTCTTTAAACCAAGCAAGCTGAAGGAAGATATCAATCTGGATTATGTTGCTTTTAGTATTCCTGATGATTTTATTTTAGGATATGGCTTGGATTATGATCAGCAGGCTAGAGGTCTGAAGGATATTTATACGATTATTGATGATTAAAAAACAGTAAATTAAATTTAGGATAACAAAATGAAGAATATTGTAATTTTTGGAGCCCCGGGCTCAGGCAAGGGTACTCAGAGTGATAAGATGATTGAGAAGTATGGACTAAATCACATTTCTACAGGCGATGTGCTTCGTTCAGAAATAAAGAAAGGTACAGAACTGGGAAAGACTGCTGCCGGTTACATTGATAATGGTCAGCTGATTCCTGACGATCTGATGGTGAGCATTCTTGCATCGGTTTACGATTCTTTTGGACGTGAGCATAAGGGGGTTATCTTTGATGGTTTTCCACGTACCATCCCACAGGCTGAAGCACTGAAGAAAATGCTCGATGAGCGTGGTGACAAGGTGGCTGCCATGATAGAACTCGAGGTGCCTGAGGAAGAGTTGATGAAGCGCCTCATCTTGCGTGGACAGCAAAGTGGTCGTGCCGACGACAACGAGGAGACAATCAAGAAACGTCTTGTTGTGTATCATTCTCAGACTCAGCCACTTATTGAGTGGTATAAGAAAGAAGGTGTTCACTTCCATATTGATGGATTAGGTGAACTCGATAGAATATTTGCAGATATATGTAAGGTTATTGATGGAATCTAATTTCGTAGACTATGTGAAGATCTATTGCCGTTCTGGAAAGGGTGGCAAGGGATCGATGCACCTTCGTCATGTGAAGTATAACCCCAACGGTGGACCCGATGGTGGTGATGGTGGCAAAGGCGGCAGCATTATCCTACGTGGTAACCACAACTACTGGACTCTGTTACATCTTAAATATGAACGTCATATATTTGCTGAACATGGAGGCAATGGTGGTAAAGATAAATGCCACGGAACCGATGGTAAGGATGTGTATATTGACGTCCCCTGTGGAACGGTAGTTTATAATGCCGAAACAGGTAAGTATGTATGTGATGTAACCTACGATGGTCAGGAGGTACTCCTATTGAAAGGTGGTCGAGGAGGATTGGGCAATTTTCAGTTCCGTACTGCCACGAACCAGGCTCCACGTTATGCTCAGCCAGGAGAGCCAATGCAGGAAATGACCATTATCCTGGAATTGAAACTGCTTGCTGATGTAGGACTTGTGGGCTTCCCCAATGCCGGTAAGTCAACGTTGGTTTCTTCATTGTCGAATGCCCGTCCCAAAATAGCTAACTATCCCTTTACAACGATGGAACCCTCGTTGGGAATCGTGGGCTACCGCGATAATAAGTCGTTTGTAATGGCCGATATCCCTGGCATCATTGAGGGGGCAAGTGAAGGTAAAGGTCTTGGCCTTCGTTTTCTCCGTCATATTGAGCGTAATTCTCTGTTACTATTCATGGTGCCTGGCGACACTGACGATATCAAACGAGAATATGAGATTCTGTTAAACGAACTCTCTCAGTTCAATCCGGAGATGCTTGATAAACATCGTGTCTTGGCTGTTACTAAGTGTGACCTGCTTGACGAAGAATTAATAGAGATGTTGAAAGAAACACTCCCCCAAAACCTTCCTGTAGTTTTCATATCAGCAGTAACTGGTTTTGGCCTGGATGAACTGAAGGATGTTCTCTGGCGGGAGCTAAATGCGGAGAGCAATAAGCTTGCTGTCATTACATCTGAGGATACGCTGGTTCATCGCGATAAAGATATGAGTCGCTTTGCCCAGGAATTAGCAGATGAAGGTGAGGATGAAGATATTGAGTATATTGATGAAGAAGAAATAGAGGAATTAGACGACTTTGAATATGATGAGGAAAGTGGGGCTTAGGTCTCACTTTTTCTTTATAAAAAATGAGCAAAAGCAAGACTTTTTACTAAATTTAAAAAAAGTTGCCGTTTTATAACAATATATCGAATAATTTCATTATATTTGCACCGAAATTTCGTTGTTGGGACTTGTCCCACTAATTAATTAATTAAAACAGTTCTAATTTTATGCAGAAAAGATTGCTCTTTCTGGTTGCTGTGTTGTTGACGATGACGTTGACTGCCATGGCACAAATCACAACTTCAAGTATGGCTGGAAAGGTGACTCTCGACGACATGAACGGCGAGGAAGTCATCGGAGCTACTGTCATTGCTGTTCACGAGCCTTCTGGTACTCGTTATACGGCTGTGACAAACACGTCTGGTCGTTTTACCATTCAGGGTATGCGTACCGGTGGTCCGTATGAAGTGACCATTTCTTACATTGGTTTCCAGCCAAAAACCGTGAAGGGTATCACCCTTCAGCTTGCTGAGACCTACAACCTTTCAGTATTCCTTTCAGAGGATGCCAACGAGCTCGCTGAGGTTGTTGTAAGTGGTAAGGCTTCGAAGTTTGCCGCTGAGAAGACCGGTGCTGCCACCAACATTAACAGTGCGCAGATTACCAACCTGCCAACGGTTAGCCGTTCAATTACGGATGTGACTCGTCTTTCACCTTATGGTGGTAACGGCATGAGCTTCGCTGGTGCCGACGGACGTACCGCTAACTTTACCGTTGATGGTGCTAACTTCAACAACAACTTTGGTCTTAGCGATAAGCTTCCTGGTGGTGGTAACCCCATCTCTATCGATGCTATCGAGGAGTTGCAGGTGGTGATTTCTCCGTATGACGTTCGTCAGACAAACTTCATCGGTGGTGGTGTAAACGCTATCACAAAGTCTGGTACCAACACATTCAAGGGAAGTGCTTATGTTTATCATAAGAACGAGAATATGCAGGGTGATGCTGTGAAGCGTCAGCAGATTGCAGGTGCCCGTGAGAAGGCTCAGACCACAACTTACGGATTTACCTTTGGTGGTCCGATTATCAAGAACAAGCTGTTCTTCTTCGTCAACGGTGAAATGATCAAGATTCCTTCAATCGTTAACCGTTGGAGAGGTTCTGAGGATGGTGTGGCTGATGCTAACAATTACATTTCTCGTACCACAAATAAGGACTTGAAAGCTGTTTCTGACTATATGGCCAGCAAGTATGGTTATAACACTGGTAGCTGGACTAGCTTCCCTGCTGATGAGAGCAACTATAAGTTGATGGCCCGCTTGGACTGGAACATCACCGATAAGCATCACTTGGCTCTGCGTTACAACTATACCAAGAACAACGTATGGAACTCTCCTAACGCTACTTCTATGGATGGTGGTACACGTATGTCAGGTTCTCGTATGTCGCAGTATTCTATGTCGTTTGCCAACTCTATGTACTCAATGGAGAACAAGGTACATTCTTGGTCACTCGATCTGAATAGCCGTTTTACTGAGAATCTCTCTAACCAGTTCCTGGCTACCATTTCAAAGCTTGACGATATTCGTGGTACCGACTCTTCTGAGTTCCCATTCATCGATATCACTAAGGATGGTAATAACTACATGGCGCTCGGTTATGAACTGTTCACATGGAACAATGCTGTTCACAATACCATTTGGAACATCAAGGACGACGTAACTTATTATATGGGTGCCCATAAGATCATGGCTGGTATCACCTTCGAGCATCAGATGGCCGACAACCAGTACATGCGTAATGGTTCTGGTTACTATCGTTACAACATCACTGACGATATGTATGTTGGTGGCGTTCTCGATCCTGCAGCTCTCTTCAACAGCACACCTGAGATCTTCTGTCTGACCTATGGTTACGACGGAGAAAGTAAGCCTGCTGCTCGTGTACAGTTCAACCGTCCAGGTATCTATGCTCAGGATGAGTGGAACGTAACTGATAAGTTCAAGCTGACCTACGGTCTGCGTGTCGATGGTTTGTTCTTCAACAACAGCGATTTGATGACCAACAATGCCATTCTCGCTCTCGACTATGATGGTCGTAACATTGATACAGGTAAGTGGCCTAAGAACAGTATCACTTTTTCTCCACGTCTTGGTTTTACCTACGACGTATTTGGTGATAAGAGTCTGAAGGTTCGTGGTGGTACAGGTCTCTTCTCAGGCCGTCTGCCTCTCGTATTCTTCACCAACATGCCTACCAATGGTGGTCTTGTTCAGTATCAGGCACAGATCAATGCTTCTAATGCTAAGAAGAAGGGCTTCACCATGGATGAGTTCGCTGGTGGTCCGATGACTAAGGTTGATGATATGATTGCCAAGCTGCAGAGTCTGGGTTATCCCACAACAGTATCTCCTGATGATGGTACAGTTCCTTCTGCAGTAAATGGTGTTGATCCCGACTTCAAGATGCCACAGGTATGGAAGACTTCTCTTGCTGTTGACTATCAGTTGCCAGTGAACTTCCCATTCACTGTATCTGCTGAGGGTATCTTCAATAAGACCATTAATGGTGTTTCTATTTCAGACTGGAGTATCCCCAGTGTTGGTGGTTTCTCTCGTTTCAACGGTGTTGACAACCGTCCGCTCTATCCTGCTGGTTATCGTACAAACACCAAGGCATTCGTTCTTGAGAACACCAGCCGTGGTTACGGATGGAGTGCATCTCTTGAGTTGAAGGCACAGCCCGCTGACTGGATCAGCCTGATGGCAGCTTATACACATACTGTATCTAAGGAGGTTACTGGTATGCCAGGTTCTGCTGCTGAGTCTGCATTCACATATGTTCCTACTGTTGAGGGTCCGAACAATATTAAGCTCCACAACTCTCAGTATGTAACTCCCGATCGTATTGTAGCTTCTGCTACTATCCACGACAAGTGTGGCAACCACTACAACTTCGTGTATGAAGGCTGGCGTGGTGGTTACAACTACTCTTATATGATGCAGAACGATATGAATAGCGATGGTTACAACTACGACGCTCTTTATATTCCAAAGGATAACGAGGTTGGTGTAGGTACTGGCGAATTCCGTTTCGTATCTCAGGACGACCTGGATCGTTTCATGGACTATGTTCATAACGATGGTTATCTGAAGAAGCATCAGGGTGAATATGCTGAGCCTTACAGTGTTTACTCTCCTTGGGTACATCGCATTGACTTCGGCTACAAGCACGACTTTAAGCTGAACATCGGTCAGACCAAGCACACTCTGCAGCTGACTTTCGATATGAAGAACGTTCTTAACTTCTTCAACTCTTCATGGGGTGTAGCTAAGTATCTGAATCCTGAGATTGGTTCTGAGGCTCGTATCCTGAAGTATGAGGGTGTTGATGCACAGGGTTATGCAACCTTCTCTACACCTGCAGCTATCAGTGGTAAGACTGATACATGGACTACCAACTACTCGCTCAGCCAGTGCTGGTATGCTTCTATCGGTATTAAGTATTATTTCAACTAATTTAATTAAGGTAAGACAATATGAAACTGAAATATTTCATTCCGTCTCTCATGGCAGTTGTAGCTGCTATGTTTACAGGCTGCTCCGACGATAATGATCCTACTTATCTCAAAGAGATTAAGGTATCGCAGTCTTATGTAGCCCTTAGTACCAGTGGTGGCTCTACATCTATCGACGTTCAGGCTACTGGCAGTTGGACTGTTTCAGGCGCTCCTGACTGGCTGACTGTTTCTCCTGCATCAGGAACTGGCAATGGCACAATTACTTTCTCTGCTAGTGCAGCTGAAGGCCGTACTGCTGAGGTCCTGATTACCTGCGATGGTAAGACCCAGCGTATAAATATCATTCAGGGTATTGCTACTGTTGAGACTGCTACTTGTGCACAGGTGATAGCAGGTCCTGATTCCAAGACCTATCGTGTAAGTGGTACTGTTACAAGTATCGCAAATACCACCTATGGTAACTGGTATCTGAACGATGGTACTGGCGAGGTTTATATCTATGGTACGCTCGATGCCAAGGGTAACACCAAGAATTTCCTGAGCCTGGGTCTCGAAGTAGGTGACCAGGTAACTGTTGAAGGTCCGAAGACTACCTATAATGGTACTGTAGAACTTGTCGACGTAACTGTTGTTAAGATTGTGAAGTCACTCATCAAGTGCGACTCTCTGAGCACAGCTGATCCTCTGCCTGTTGAGGGTGGTGAGATTACTGCCTACCTGACTTGCAAGGGCCAGGGTGCTGCTGTAGAGATTCCTGCTGAGGCTAAGTCTTGGCTTGGTGTTGTATCTTCTACTGCAGGTGCTAATCCTACTATTACCTTCCGTGCTGCTGCCAATGAGGGTGGCGATCGTGAGACGACTGTAACCTTCAAGACTACCGATGGTTCTAAGGAGTACACCTCTCAGGCTACCATCAAGCAGAAGGGTGCTATCGTAGAGTGCAGCATTGCCGACTTCCTGGCTGCTCCTGTAGGTAATACTCAGTATCGCCTGACTGGTGTTATCACCAGCATTGCAAAGGCTGAGTATGGCAACATCTACATTAAGGACTACTCTGGCGAGGTTTATGTCTATGGCGTAGGCTCTAAGGGCGACTTCGAGAAGGCTGGTCTGAAGGTTGGCGACGTAGTAACACTCGTTGGTAAGCGTGGTGAGTACAAGGGAACTGCCCAGATGACTGGTGCTCAGCTGGAGAATTCTATCAAGGTAACAGAGGTAAGCATTGCCGACTTCCTTACTAAGGAGGATGCAAAGGATGTTTACTATATGGTAAGTGGTAAGATCGATGAAATTGCCAACGATCAGTATGGTAACCTCTACATTACCGATGGTACCAACCGTCTGTATGTATATGGATGCTATCCTGGTTGGGGCGCTACTGGCGATGCCCGTAAGGGTGCTATTGCTGCCAATGGAATCGTGGTAGGTGACAAGCTGACCGTTATCGGTCCGAAGTCTACTTATAAGGGCACACCTCAGGTTAATGGTGGTGTATATTTCTCTCATGAGAAGTAAGTGAAATTCAAATAATTAGCGAAGACTCCCAATGTTTTAGGCATTGGGAGTCTTTTTTTTGAAATAAATGGGATAAAAGTTGCAATTATAAGATTAATTGTTTATCTTTGCAACAGATAATAACCAAATCATTAACAAAATGCAAAAGAGATTATTCATATTGGCTGTTGTACTATTGATGGTATCAGTTGCTACAATTGCTCAGGTTACCACCTCAGGAATTACGGGTATCGTAATGGCAGATGGTGAGGAAGCCATCGGAGCCACTGTAACAGCCAAGCATGTCCCTTCGGGATCGATATATCGTGCTGTGACAAATATCGATGGTCGCTATACCATTACTGGTATGCGTGCTGGAGGCCCTTACGAGGTGGAAATCTCGTATATAGGTTTCCAGACCAGCATGTTTACTGATATCCAGCTGGCATTGGGTCAGAACGCTGTAGTAGATGCCACGCTGAGTGAGGGATCTGAGCTGCTGCAGGAGGTGGTTATTACTGCAAAAACTAATAATACCATGCGCTCTGATCGTAGTGGAGCTGTGACTAATCTCAATGCAAACCAGATGGCTGCTGTTCCTAATGTGGGTCGTTCTATGCTCGACATCATGAAGATGACGCCACAATCAAGTTCTGCCAGCGGTATGGCTATTGGTGGTGGTAACTATCGTCAGTCGAGTGTTACCATCGATGGTGCTTCGTTCAATGATTCTTTTGGTATGGAACCCTCTCCGCTTCCTGGAGGTGGAACACCTATCTCGCTCGATGCTTTGGAACAGATGACAGTTTCGATTACTCCTTACGATGTACGTCAGAGCGGATTTACAGGTGGTGGCGTAAATGCTGTTACAAAGAGTGGTACCAACACGTTCAAGGGGTCTGCCTATACCTATCTTACAAGTTCATCTCTGAAGGGTAAGAAGATAGGCGATACCGAACTCCCCATTGCTGATGGACATAACTATACTTTTGGATTGTCACTTGGTGGTCCTATCCTGAAGGATAAACTATTCTTCTTTGTGAATGGTGAGATTGAAGATAATCTGGTTACTGGTCCTGCTGTTAAGGCTGGTAATGGTAGTACACCATATACTGCCACTAATCGCCGTCCGCGAATCAATGAACTGGAGAGTCTGTCCAACTATCTGCAAAATACTTATGGACTGAAGACTGGCCCTTGGCAGAACTATGACCTGAAGGCTCCCGCTTATCGTATCCTGGCCCGTGTCGACTGGAATATCAATGAGAACCACAAGTTCAATATCCGCTTCACGAAGTCGAACCGCAAGGAGTCTAATCCAGCTTCTGCCTCACGTAGTATAGGTAGTAATCGTACCTCTATTATATATGGCGGTAACCAGAACTCCTATGGCAGCAATACCGATTACAGCATGTCTTCGCTCTCAAGCCGGTATATCTCTGAGTTCCGCTTTACTTCGTTTGCTGCTGAGTTGAACAGCAAGTTTGGTAAGCTGAGCAACACCTTGCGTGGCACCTATTCGTTCCAGGATCAGCCCCGAAGCAACGAGTATGGCGAGTCAGCTCCTGTAGTGGAGATTGTGATGGACAACGGACAAGGCATTTATCCCTCATGGGCCCTTACAGGCGACTTGTTTACCTATCAGAATGTGGCCCAGACCAAGAATACTGTGATTACTGACGAGGTAAACATCCAGTTGGGTAAGCACAACCTCTTTGGTGGTTTGCAGTTCGAACACAACTGGGCTGCTAATGGCTATGCCCAGGCTGCTGCAGGATATTATGCCTTCCAGGCTACACCAGAACAGGTGGCTGCTGGCGATTGGGCATCAGTGTTCACACCCGAGAATACCCGTCTGTTTGGTATCACCTATGGAAACAATGCCAACCATTCGCCTTTTATAGCTGAGATGAGTACCAACCAATGGTCGCTCTATCTGCAGGACAACTGGAGCATCTCCGATCGCTTCCGTATGTCAATAGGTGCACGCCTTGAGTTGCCTTCGTATCCAAGTCTGAAAGACAATTTCAACGAGGATTACTATAAGATTGACTTTGGTGGACAGCATTTCCGTACCGATAATGTGCCCAAAGCCAGCGTTTCCTTCTCGCCACGTATTGGCTTCAATTGGGATATTACAGGTGAGCGTAACCTGATACTTCGTGGAGGTACAGGTCTCTTTGTGGGCCGATTGCCATTCGTATGGCTGATTTCTGCTGTAGGAAACTCTGGTATGGGTCAGACATCTTATATTGCTTCACAGAGCAAGGGCACTATCCCCACCTTCACCACTAGTCAGCAGGATATGTTGAACCAGATTGGTGCTGCCAGCAAGACTACTATCCCAAGTAGTGCTACCATTCTGAGCGACGATTTGCGTATGCCCAAGACGTGGAAAACCTCTCTGGCTCTTGATGCCAAATTGCCTGGCGATATCGATTTCACCATCGAGGGTATCGTCAATAAGGATATGAATCCAGTCGTAGTGTCCAATCGCGACATCTACTGGGATGGATCGTCCACCATCGATCTAGGTCATGGCGATGTGCGCCACAAGATGTCTTATTACGATGCCAACTCCTCAGCCTATGTCCTTGAGAATGCAGGTAATAAGGCTTACTACATTTCGCTGAGTGCCCAGTTGCGCAAGTCGTTCGATTTTGGACTCGACCTCACTGCCAGCTATACCCTCTCGAAGGCAAAGACCTATACTGATGGTATTGGTAATCAGGTGGCTTCAGCCTATAATAACTATCGTTATTCTGTGAATGCGGTTAACGACAACGAGATGGGATATGCCACTTATGTGGCTCCAAACCGCTTGCTGATAGGAGCCAGCTATACGCTGAAGGAATCAAAGAATGCCACCTCAAGATTCAGCCTCGTTTACGATGGCTATCAGTATGGCTATCTGAATGACTACGCTTTCAGTCGCTATTCTTACATTTTCTCTAATAATGTTAATAGCGATGCCTTGGCTCCTGCCAACCTGATTTATGTGCCAGCTTCGCGCGAGGAACTCAATTCGTGGGATTTCTCAGAGAGTACATATGGATCTAACCATCAGGTTTATACTGCTGATATGCAGCGAGATGACTTCTGGGCATATATCCAGCAGGATGACTATCTGAAGAATCGCAAGGGAAAGTATGCTGAGCGAGGTGGAGCCAAGATGCCTTGGCATCATCAGTTGGACTTCAAGTTCCAGCAGGATCTGACACTCGATATAGGTAAGACCAAGCATGCCATTCAGTTAGGTGTTGACATTATGAACCTGCCCAACTTCCTCTGCAAGGATTGGGGACTCTACAAACAGGTTAGTGAAACGGCACTTCTATCGTATAGCAAGGGTAAGTACACCTATAATACAGTGAATGGCGAGCGACATCTGAAGACCTTCCAGGACTTCTTAAGCGCTACGTCTACCTATCAGGTGATGTTCACCATTCGCTACATCTTTAACTAGAAAAGAGCTTATGGCGACTAAAGTCGGACTTTACCCGGAGTAAACCCAGACTTTACTCCGAGTAAACCTCCAAATTCTCTCGAGAATTTAGGACTTTACTCCGACTAAAGTTCCAGCCTCATAACGACAAAGCTGGAGTTTACTAAAACGAAAGATCCTCGCCGCTTGGCGAGGATTTCATTTTAGTAGGGACACCCGGGCTCGAACCGGGGACCTCTGCAATGTGACTGCAGCGCTCTAAACCAACTGGGCTATGCCCCTAAATTTGCAATAGCGGTTGCAAAAGTAGTGAATTATTCCGAATATGCCAAATAATTCTTTGATTTTTTGTTAATAATATGTGTATTGCTTTAATTTTTTACTTTACACTTTTCTCTTTTCACTTCTTTTTCGTACCTTTGCAGCCAAATTGCAAAATAAACGTTTATTATGGCACAGGAAGATGTTTTTAAGAAAATCGTGAGCCACTGCAAGGAGTATGGCTTTGTATTCCCCTCAAGTGAGATTTACGATGGTTTAGGAGCCGTTTACGACTACGGTCAGAACGGTGTTGAGTTGAAGAATAACATTAAGCAGTATTGGTGGAAGGCTATGACGATGCTTCACGAGAATATCGTGGGTATTGACTCGGCTATCTTTATGCACCCCACCATATGGAAGGCATCAGGACACGTGGATGCTTTCAATGATCCCCTGATCGACAATCGTGATTCTAAGAAGCGTTATCGTGCTGACGTGCTGATTGAGGACCAGATTGCCAAGTACGACGAGAAGATTCAGAAGGAAGTGGAGAAGGCTCGCAAGCGCTTTGGCGACTCATTCGATGAGGCTAAGTACCTGGAAACCAGCGAGCGCGTGAAGGAAACTAAGGAGAAACGCGACAATCTGCATGCTCGCTATGCAGCTGCTATGCAGGGTCCGGATCTCGACGAGCTGAAGCAGATTATCCTCGACGAGGAGATCGTTTGTCCTATCAGTGGTACACGCAACTGGACGGACGTTCGTCAGTTCAACCTGATGTTCTCTACCGAGATGGGTGCCAGCGCTGATGCTTCGATGAAGATCTATCTGCGTCCTGAGACCGCTCAGGGTATCTTCGTGAACTACCTGAACGTTCAGAAGACCGGTCGTATGAAGATTCCTTTCGGTATTGCCCAGATTGGTAAGGCATTCCGTAATGAGATTGTAGCTCGTCAGTTCATCTTCCGCATGAGGGAGTTCGAGCAGATGGAGATGCAGTTCTTCGTTCAGCCTGGTACAGAGCTGGAGTGGTTCCCCAAGTGGAAGGAGACTCGTATGAAGTGGCATCAGGCTCTGGGCTTCGGTGCTGAGAATTATCGTTTCCACGATCATGACAAGCTGGCTCACTATGCCAACGCTGCTACTGATATCGAGTTCAAGATGCCATTCGGCTTCAAAGAGGTAGAGGGTATCCACTCTCGTACGAACTTCGACCTCTCTCAGCATGAGAAGTACTCTGGCAAGAGCATTAAGTACTTTGATCCTCAGACCAACGAGAGCTACACCCCGTATGTCATTGAGACTTCAATCGGTGTGGATCGTATGTTCCTCTCTATTATGTGTCATGCCTTCGAGGAGGAGAAGCTGGAGAATGGCGAGACTCGCGTAGTTCTGAAGTTGCCCGCAGCTTTGGCTCCTGTGAAGTGTGCTGTGATGCCTCTGGTTAAGAAGGACGGTCTGCCCGAGAAGGCTCGCGAGATCATCGACCAGCTAAAGTTCCATTTCAATTGCCAGTACGATGAGAAGGATTCTATCGGAAAGCGCTATCGTCGTCAGGACGCTATTGGTACACCATATTGTGTAACAGTAGACCACGACACCCTGACTGATGGTAAGGTAACGCTTCGTTTCCGCGACACGATGGAGCAGGAGCGTGTGGCTATCAGCGAGCTCAACGCCATCATCGAGGATAAGGTAAGCATCGCAAGTCTGCTCAAGAAGCTTCAGTAAGCATGAAGAATTGGAAATACATATTGCTGAGCGTGATACTATTCCCACTTATGGGGATGGTATCATCGTGCAGCGAGGATACAGAGGCTGAGGGCGAGTTCGACAACTGGCAGGAGAAGAACGAAAAAGTTCTTGATCAGTGGGCCGCAAACTCCAGCTATCGTAAGATTCTCACCTTCTCGAAGGACGAGAGTACTACCATGTCTTTCAAGAATACAGACTTTATTTACGTAGAGGTGCTGGAATCAGGCGATGGCACAGAAACGCCACTTTACACTGATACCTGTCGTGTGGCTTATCGTGGACACTACATCCCCACGGTTTCCTATCCAGAAGGCTTCGTATTCGACCAGAACTATTTGGATGATTTCAACTGGATGACGGCAGGTACCTCGAAGTTCGTGGCTGGCGCTTTAGTCAATGGATTCTCCACAGCTCTGATGCATATGCATGTTGGCGATCGCTGGCGCGTTCGTATTCCTTATATGTTGGGATATGGCAAAAGCGATTATAGTTCAGGATCCAATACCATTCCTGGCTATAGTAATCTGGTGTTCGAAATTGCTCTTTACGATTTCTGGCATCCCGGTGAGTATCGCTCGAACTTCAAGTCGCGTTAGTAGTAAAGTCGCATTAATGACAAATAAACAGCCGAAAGTTTTGAACTTTCGGCTTTTTTGTTTATCTTTGCAAAAAATAAATACCAAAAGCTATGCCGAAGTACGCAGACTATATCAAACGGATTGAGATCGACTCGCTTTGGAGCGGGAAGAAACACATCATCTGGGACCTGAACCGTCAGGTAAACATCCTTAGTGGCATTAATGGTATGGGTAAGAGTACCATTCTGAATAAGGTGGTAAAAGGACTCTCCGCTGGTGGTGAGTTCCCCTCTCACATGCTGAAAGGTGTAAGGCTTGAAGTGGAACCAGAGGATGCCAAGTGGATACGCTATGACGTAATACGCTCGCTGGATTCGCCAATGGTGGAGCTGACGGGTAATGGGATGAACTCGCTGACTAAGCTCACAGAGATCTCTCCTGTATCTGTCAGATCGGCCCTCGACTTCCAACTCTATCACCTGCAAAGAAAGTATCTCGATTATCAGGTGAACATAGGCAATCGCATCATTGCGGAGTTGCAACAGGGCAATATGGATGCCGCCCAGCATCTGTCTGTACAGAAGAAGCGTTTTCAGGACATAGTTGACGAGTTGTTCTCGGATACAGGTAAGAAGATGATCCGCACAGAGAATGAAATACGGTTCACACAGATTGGTGAGGTGCTACAGCCTTATATGCTGTCGAGTGGCGAGAAACAGATGCTTGCCATCCTGCTGACAGTATTGGTGGAAGACAACCAGCCTTACGTACTGTTTATGGACGAGCCAGAGGTGAGTCTCCATATCGAGTGGCAGAAGCGAATGATTGATCTATGCTTGGAACTGAATCCGAATGTGCAGATTATCCTGACCACACACTCGCCTGCTGTGGTGATGAATGGATGGGTGGACTCAGTAACTGAGGTATCGGACATTACCGTATGAGTTTCAAACTGAAGGATAATCTGAATAGCAAGTATTTCGAAGCGGCGAATGCGTTGACTTCGAAAAAAGCTCGGCATAGGATTGTAGCCTATGTGGAGAGCTATGATGATATATACTTCTGGCGAACTGTTCTATCGGAGTTCGAGAACGATAAACGCTATTTCGAGGTGATGCTGCCTTCGAAGATCAACCTGACACGTGGCAAGAAGTCAGTGCTTATGAATTTTCTGGAGGGAGAACCTTTGGGGAAAGACATGATAGCCTGTGTGGATGCCGACTATGACTATCTGATACAAGGACGCACACATCAGTCGAAACGTGTATTGGAGAGTCCTTACGTGTTCCATACCTACGTCTATGCCATAGAAAATTATCAGTGTTACGCTCCTTCGCTACATAATGTCTGTGTATCAGTAACGCTCAATGATCATCGTATCTTCGACTTTCGGGGCTACTTCCAGGCATTCAGTGAGGTTTTGTTCCCACTCTTCGTTTGGTCGATTATGGTGTATCGCAATGGCAATTACCCTAAGTTCTCGATATCCGATTTTAATCGCATTGCCGATCCTGGCGGATTCAACGTGCAGAATCCTGAGCGCTCCATTGCGAACGTAAAACGAAAAGTACATACGAAGATCAATGATTTGCAGCGTCAGTTCCCTGAGGCAAAGGAGGAATATCTTGCTACGAAGGATGATCTGAAGGCGTTGGGTGTAACACCTCAGACCACCTATTTGTATATACAAGGTCATCATCTGTTTGACACCGTTGTATCACCCATACTGTCGAAGGTGTGCAATCTGCTTCGTCAGGAGCGTCAGAATGAGATTTACCATGCTACGGCCCATAAGACGCAGAAGCGAAATGAGATGTCCTGCTATGAAAACTCATTGCAGGACATCAAGGTGATGCTCAAGAAAAACACGGGTTATATGATGTCTGAACAATTCCGTAGATTGCAAGAAGACATCAGGAGCTATCTTGATCATACGTAGGTTTCCAGGAACTTCACTTCGCCTTCCACCTTTACTTCTTTCGCTGAGGCAGGAATCAATATGGTGTCTCCCATCTGGAACGGCATTTTCTCACCATCAGAAGAAATGACGCCCTCACCCTTGACTGCAATCAGTATGACAAACGAGTCAAGTTCAGAGTAATCGAGTGTCATGGGTTCCGTAAGGTCATAAACAGCGGTGGTGAAGTATGGACAAGTAACAACCTGAACACCTTCATTCTTCACAGATTCATATTCTGCACGATAATTATCGAGAACAGTGTAGTCGATACTCTCTGCAGCCTCTTTTGTATGCAGTTCACGATAGTTACCGTTTGTGTCTTTGCGTTTGAAGTCGTAGATACGATATGTCACATCAGACGTTTGTTGTATTTCCGCTACGAAACAGCCAGCACCGATAGCGTGAATACGACCAGCAGGGATAAAGAATACATCACCTTCACGCACCTCGTAACGAGCCAACGCATCAGTAATCGTATCATTATCCACCATCGCCTTATACTGCTCAGGAGTAATCTGTTGCTTCAGGCCATTGTAAAGTTGCGCCCCTGGTGTAGACTCCAACGCATACCACATCTCCGTCTTCCCACGGCTCTTACCCTGGCGATAGGCTATTTCATCTGTAGGATGTACCTGAATAGACAGGTTCTGACGGGCATCGATAAACTTGATAAGTAGGGGGAATTCTTCACCAAATCGCTCGAAGTTCTCCTTACCTACCAACTTGGCTTTCAGTTCACGTACTAACTCGTTGAGGCTTTTCCCCTTGTATTCGCCATTGGCCACGATGGTTTCGTTATCCTTCACGCCGGAGATCTCCCAGCTCTCGCCAACAGTCTCAAGTTTTGTATCCAAATGTTTGAAGGGGATGATCTTGTCTCCTCCCCATATAGTCTGCTTTAGCAGCGGTTCAAATTTATACATAGTTATATTATGGTAGTTAATTTTCTTTCCAGAAACTGTGGGTGAATAGTACCAGAACAGTCATAATTTCCAAACGTCCCATTAACATCAAAAGACAGAGAATCCACTTGATGTAGTCGGCCATGCCCGACCAAGTAAGATAAGGACCAACATCGTTGGCTAGTGACGGACCAACATTGCTGACACAGCTCAAGGCTATGACGATGGAGTTGGTGGGGTCGATGCCCGAGATGATCATGATGGCAGTCGTAATCAGCGCCATCAGCACAAACAACGTAAAGAAAGCGAAGAGAGCGATGATGCGCGACTGTGGAACACTCTGTCCATTCACCTTTACTGGTAACACTGCATTGGGATGGATTATCTGACGGAAGTTGTTCTGCAGTACCTTTAGCGTCATTACGCCACGGATACACTTGAAACCACCACTCGTACTTCCCGCACATGCTCCGAGGAACATCACGAAGCCCATGATAATCCATGTGATATGAGGCCATGCGCCAATATCATCGTTGAAGATGCCTGTGGTCGTAATTAGTGATACTACTTGGAATAGCGCATTGCGGAAGCCTTCTTCTATCGGATAGTTCTGCATGAATATAAGTACCGTCATGATGCCAACTGTTGCCAGAAGCACCATGGTTAGGTATAATTTAAACTCAGAGTTCTTGAATAGCGATGAGGGCTTCATCTTCACGATACTAATATATAATAAGGTGAAGTTAATGCCCGCTAAGAACTCAAACAGAATGGTGATATAATCAATGGCTGGCGACTGGAAGATGGCTGTTCCGTCGTTATAGATAGAAAAGCCTCCTGTGGCCGTTGTTGTCATAGAGTAGTTCAAGGCTTCAAACCAGTCCATGCCAGCAGCCCAGAACGATATGCCACAACCGATAGTCAGGATGAGGTAGATGCTCCAGATCCATTTGGCAGTGGTTGTCAGTCTCGGGTGCATCTTTGCTTTGATAGGACCAGTGGCCTCAGCAGCAAACACCTTCACACTACCGCCTACGAGTGATGGTAGAATGGCAATGGTAAAGAATACGATTCCCAAACCACCGATCCACTGCATCAGTGATCGCCAGAAGAGAATGCTGTGTGGCAGGCACTCTACATCGTCTAAAATGGTAGCTCCTGTCGTTGTAAATCCCGACATTGTCTCGAAGTAGGCATCCACAAAGGTTGTGATACTGCCATGAATGAGGAAGGGGAACATGCCGAAGAAGGAGAAGATAATCCAGGCCGCCGTTACCACCACATAAGCGTCGCGACGACTGAGACTGTTTTCTGAGTTACGTCCCAGATAAAGGAAGATGAATCCGCTTCCGAATGTCAGCAGAAGAGACATCAGGAATGCCATCAGATCGTCCTCATGGAAATAGAAAGCCATAAGGGCACACCAAGACATAAACAATGCCTCGATGAATAGCAGTGAGCCAATAATCTTGCTGATGATACGGAAGTTTACCATATCGTATTCTTCTTAAAGAACTTTTCTACGTTGTTCAGTTTCTGTTCGTGGCAGAACACCATGACGGAGTCACCTGCCTCAATCTGTGAGTTACCGTTGACGAGCATGCCCTGTCCATTGCGAACCAGTCCGCCAATAGTTACACCAAATGGCATACCCAGTTCCTTTACAGGTTTCTTCGTTACCCTCGAACCTTCGGATGCGGTAAACTCCGCCACTTCAGCATCGACAAGCATCAGTGAGCGTAGGTTGTCTACGTCGGCTTCGAGCATCATCTGGAAGATGCGGCTGGCGGCAATCGTCTTCTTATTGATGATAGTGCCGATGTCCAGACTCTCAGCCATGCTCACATAGTCAAGGTTCTCAACCATAGCAACGGTCTTTCGAACCCCCAGCTTCTTTGCTGTCAGACAGGCCAGGATGTTAGTCTCAGCATTGCCTGTCAAAGCCACGAAGGCCTGCGTGTTCTTGACGCCTTCTTCCTCAAGCAGTCCTAAGTCGCGTCCGTCGCCGTGAATCACCATCGTGTCGTTGTTTTCCAACAACTCGTTCAGCTTTTCGCAACGGGCAGCATCCTTCTCGATGATCTTCACGTTCATATAGTCGGGAGCTGTGAGGGCAGCCCTTACAGCAGTCTTGCCACCACCCATGATGATGACGTTCTTGACGTCGGTATAGTGCTCCTTACCCACAATCTTACGGATATAGGGTATGTAGTCCTTGGTGGTCATGAAGTAGGCCAGGTCGTTGACGCGCAGTTCATCCATACCACTGGGGATAATGGTTTCACCGCCACGTTTAATGGCTACTATATGATAGGGATCATCAGGACCGCAGAGGTCTTTCAGAGGCAGGTTAAGTATTTCGGCAGCCTCGCGCAACTTGATACCAAGAAGTATCAGGGCGCCGTCGTGTACATCCCAGCGCTGGCGCACCCACGACATCTTCAGTCCGTTGTTGATGTCGGTGGCAGCAAGCACCTCAGGATAGATAAGCGAGTCGAGTCCCAGATTCTTGAAAAACGGTTGTAGGCTCGGTGAGAGGTATTCGTAGTTGTCGATACGGGCAACAGTCTTCTTGGCACCCAAGGCATGTGCCAGAATACAGGCATTGATGTTCGTGCTCTCCTCAGGAGTGACACCTACGAACAGATCGGCATGGGGCGTACCTGCTTCCTTCAGAGCCTTGATGCTGGTTGGCGATGCACAATAAGTCATCACGTCGAATTCGCCAAGGCCGTTTAGGCGTTCCTCGTCAGCATCGATCAGCACACAGTCCTGATGCTCGCGCGACAGCAGTTTCGACAGATGAGTTCCTACGGCACCTGCACCGACAATGACTATTTTCATATTTCCTTGATAGCCTTTTTGATACTTTCTTCGTCGAGGCCAACAATCTTGTTTAACTCACAAACCTTACCGTGCTCCACGAAGTTGTCGGGCAATCCGAGACGGATAACTTTCGGTTCATAGCCGTGTTCGTTCATCCATTCCAGCACGGCTGAGCCCAAACCGCCCATTCTCGCACCGTTCTCTACGGTAACGATCTTCTTGAACTTCTTGCCGATCTCTTCCAGAATATTTTCGTCGATAGGCTTCAAGAATCGCATATCGTAATGGGCCACGCTTATCTTGTCGCCTTCTTCCTCTAACTGTTGGATGGCTCTTGTGACGTTGTTGCCTATCGGACCGATACTCAGTACGGCCACATCACTACCGTCATGCAACTTACGACCTGTGCCAACTTTGACCTCTTCCAATGGACAGCGCCAATCCTGCAACTCACCGCCACCACGTGGATAGCGAATCACAAATGGACCCTTGTTGGGCAACTGGGCTGTGTACATCAGTCGGCGCAACTCATGCTCATCCATTGGTGATGAAATGGTTAGATTAGGTATCGGACGCAAAGCTGCAAGATCGAAAGCACCATGGTGCGTTGGTCCGTCTTCGCCTACGAGTCCTGCACGGTCGAAACAGAACACGACGTTTAGGTTGAGCAACGCAACATCGTGAATGATGTTGTCGAAGGCACGCTGGGCAAAGGCACTATAGATGTTACAGAAAGGCAGTAGTCCGTCCTTAGCCATACCACCAGAGAAAGTAACAGCATGTCCCTCTGCAATACCAACATCGAAGGTGCGTTCTGGCATCTCCTTCATCATGATGTTCATCGAACAACCAGATGGCATGGCGGGAGTCACACCCACAATCTTGGGGTTCTGCTTAGCCAGTTCCAACAAAGTATGTCCGAACACATCCTGATATTTCTGTGGTTTTGTGGGATCATTGTCTACAATGCGTTCTCCGGTATCGGGATTAAATTTGCCGGGTGCATGCCAGATGGTAACATCCTTCTCTGCAGGTGCATAACCATGACCTTTCTGCGTATGCAAATGGAGTAGCTTTGGTCCCTTCATGTCCTTCATCTGCTTCAGTATGCGCACCAGTTCCTTCACGTTGTGTCCGTCAAACGGTCCGAAGTAACGGATGTTCATACCTTCGAAGATGTTCTGCTGATGAGAGATGGCACTCTTTACCGCGTTCGTCAGTCGGATAATTCCCTTCCTACGATCCTCGTTAAGCATGCCTTTTCTATGCATCCAACGGGCAGCCTTAAAGCGAATGGCATTATAGGTTTCATTGGTGCTCAGGTTCAGCAGATATTGTTTCATACCGCCCACCGAACGGTCGATGGACATATTATTATCATTCAGGATGATAAGCAGGTCGTTGGGCGATGACGATACATTATTCAGACCCTCAAAGGCCAGTCCGCCACTCAGGGCACCATCGCCGATGACAGCTACCACATGACGGTCTTTCTTGCCTTCAAGCTCGGCAGCTACAGCCATGCCGAGGGCAGCTGATACCGAGTTGCTGGCATGTCCGCAGGCAAACGTGTCATACTCGCTTTCCTGGGGCGACGGGAACGGTTTGATACCACCTAATTTACGATTGGTACAGAACTGATCGCGTCGTCCTGTCAATATCTTGTGACCATAGGCCTGATGGCCCACATCCCATACAATACGATCCTCGGGCGTGTTATATACATAGTGGAGTGCTACGGTAATCTCCGCCACGCCAAGACTCGAGGCCAAATGCCCGGGATTTACTGCTACCTCTTCGATGATGTCGCGACGCAACTCATCGCATAATTGAGGCAACTCATCGACGGTGAGCTTGCGAAGGTCCTCGGGATATTGGATCTTGTTTAAGAGTGTAAATTCAGTCTTTTCCACACAAATAATAGTTATTTCGACTGCAAAGTTAGACATTTTTTATCAAAATACAAAATAATTCAATAATTTTACAACTTAAATTCTGAATAGAACTTAAAATATGAAATAAGGAATCATGGGATTAGGTTTGCAAGCATGATTTTCTTTATATAATAAATGCTAAAAGGTTTGGCGGTTACATAAAAACTTCATATTTTTGCAGAAAGTTTTAACGACTGCTCCTAAAATATGAAATATATCGCCTTACCATTTAAGGAAACCCGTCGCCTTTCGTTCTATCTGGCGATGGAGGAATTTGTAGCGCGTCATGTTGACGTGCCCGATTGTTTCTTTATGTGGCAGGTGGAGCCCAGCGTCATTTTCGGTCGTAATCAGGTGGTAGAGAACGAGGTGAATCTTGACTACTGCCGTGAGCACGGCATCAAAGTGTATCGCAGGAAGAGTGGGGGAGGTTGTGTGTATGCCGATATGGACAATGTGATGCTCTCGTTTGTGACTACTGAAGAGAACGTAAACTTCGCCTTCAACCGCTTTATTAATATGGTTTTACTGGTGCTTAGGAAACTCGGTGTTGAGGCTACAGGCACAAGTCATAACGATGTGATGATTGGCGATCGTAAGGTGTGTGGAACGGCTTGTTATCATCTTAGCGGACGGAGTATTGTGCATTCCACATTGCTCTATGATACCAACATGACCCACATGCTCCAGGCTATCACTCCGGGATCCGAGAAACTCGAGAAAAAAGGCATCCAAAGTGTGCGCCAGCGTATCACTTTATTAAAGGATCATACATCGTCGAGCCTCGATGAAGTAAAAACTCTGATTCGTGACACTCTCTGCACAGGTGAGTACGCACTGACAACCGATGAGGTGGCCGAGATTGAGAAGCTGGAGCAACAGTATCTTCATGAAGATTTCATTAAACAAATACAATAATCTATGGCAATTAAACAAGAAATAGAAAAGAAAGAGAAACGTACCTGTCTTTACGACAAGCACATCTCGTTGGGGGCAACGATGGTTACCTTTGGTGGCTTCGATATGCCCTTGCTTTATCAGTATGCAGGTATCGCCCCAGAACACATGGCTGTTCGTGAGCATGTGGGATTGTTCGATGTCTCTCACATGGGTGAGGTCACCGTAAAGGGGCCTGATGCAGAACGCTATGTACAGCATATCTTTACCAACGATATAGCAGGAGCACCTGTGGGAAAAATCTACTATGGCATGATGTGCTATGAGAATGGTGGAACCGTTGATGATTTGCTCGTATACAAGATGGGCGAGAACGACTTCTTCCTCGTTATCAATGCCGCTAATATCGATAAGGACTGGGCTTGGATGCAACAGAAAGCTGAAGGCTTCGATATCGATCTTCAGAACCGTTCTGACTTCTATGGTCAGATAGCTGTACAGGGTCCTGAAGCAGAATATAACGTTGAAAAAGTACTGGGTCTTCCTTGTTCAGAATTGGCTTTCTACACCTGCAAAACCATTGGTGACGTCATCATCTCACGCACAGGCTATACTGGTGAGGATGGCTTCGAGATCTACGCCTCTCATGATTATATCCGCGAGTGCTGGGATAAGCTGATTGCTGCTGGTGTTCAGGCTTGTGGACTGGGTTGCCGCGATACCCTGCGTTTCGAGGTTGGTCTGCCTCTCTATGGCGACGAACTCTCTGAGGATATCACTCCTATCATGGCTGGTCTGGGTATGTTTGTGAAACTCGACAAGGCTGAGTTTATCGGTAAGGAAGCCCTTGCCAAGCAGAAGGCTGAAGGACCTGCTAAGAAACTCGTGGGTATTGAGCTCTTCGATAAGGCCATCCCTCGTCATGGCTACGCTGTATTGAATATGGAAGGCGAGCCTATCGGTGAGGTAACTACTGGTTATCACACCATCTCTACCGATAAGAGTGTCTGCATGGCGCTTGTTGATGCAGCCTATGCCAAACTCGATACTGAGCTCCAGATTCAGATTCGCAAGAAGGTGTTCCCTGGCAAAGTTGTCAAGAAACAATTCTATAACAAGAACTACAAAAAATAAAAAGGTAAAACTATAAAGATTATGGCAAAAGTAATTGATGGACTCTACTACTCGGAGTCACACGAATTTGTAAGAGTAGAAGGCGATTTCGGTTTTGTTGGTATTACTGACTATGCTCAGAATGCCCTTGGTAACGTGGTTTATGTTGATATGCCTGAGGTTGATGATGAGGTAACAGCAGGTGAGGAGTTTGGCGCTGTTGAGAGTGTAAAGGCTGCTTCTGACCTGATTTCTCCCGTGAGTGGAACCGTGGTAGAGATCAACGAAGCCCTTGAGGATCAGCCCGAACTCATTAATGAGGATGCTTTCGAGAACTGGATCATCAAGGTAGAACTCAGCGACAAGGCTGACCTCGACAACCTTATGGATGCCGCCGCCTACGAAAAGTTCTGCGAGAAATAATGTTTAATCTTTTAATGTTTAATGTTTAATCTTTAATGTTTAAATATTTTCCCCATACTGAAGAGGATCTGCAAGCGATGATGGAGAAGGCTGGGGTAGAGAGTCTTGATGGACTCTATGCCCAGATACCTGATGCCATTCGCTTCAAGGGCGACTATGAGTTGCCGTTGGGAGCCAGCGAGATGGAGGTGCGCCAGGCATTTGAGTTGTTGGGTTCACAAAACAAGCAGCTCACCTGTTTTGCTGGCATGGGCGTCTACGACCACTACACTCCCTCCGTCATTCCCAGTTTGCTCCAGCGCTCCGAGTTCCTCACTTCTTACACCCCGTATCAGGCTGAGATATCTCAGGGCACATTGCACTATATCTTTGAGTATCAGTCTATGATGGCTGAACTCACAGGCATGGATATCTCTAATGCCTCGATGTACGATGGTACCACCGCTTGCGCCGAGGCCATGATGATGGCCGTGGCTGCTGGCAAGAAACAGAATAAGGTGCTTGTTTCAGGTTGCATCAATCCCCTCACCTTCGAGGTGCTGAAGACTTATGCCCTCCATCAGGGCATCGAATTGGAAGTTCTTCCCGTTGAAGATGGCATCACCAAACTTTCCACTCTCAAGTCTCAGCTTTCAACTGGTGGAGTAGCTGGCGTTATCGTGCAACAGCCTAATGTCTATGGCATTGTGGAAGACTTTACGGGTTTTGCCGATGCTTGTCATGAACAGAAGGCCCTCTTCATCATGGATAGTGTTGCTGCCGATCTCGCCGTGCTGAAGACACCGGGCGAGTGGGGTGCTGATATCGCCGTGGGTGATGGTCAGAGCCTTGGAATACCTATGCAGTTCGGCGGCCCATACGTGGGATACATGTGCTGCACGGAGAAGCTCATCCGTAAGATGCCTGGTCGTATCGTTGGCATGACGCGAGATAATAGAGACCAACGTGCCTTTGTGCTGACCCTTCAGGCACGCGAGCAACATATCCGTCGTCAGAAGGCCACTTCAAATATCTGCTCTAATCAGAGCCTTATGGCCCTCTTCGTTACGATCTATATGTCTTTGATGGGTAAGCAGGGTCTTAAGGAGGCTGCTGAGCTCTCTTATGCAGGAGCCCATTATCTCTGCGACGAACTATTGAAGACTGGACGTTTCTCGTTGGCATACGACAAGCCTTTCTTCAATGAGTTCTATGTAAAGTACGACGGTGATATCGATACGCTTTATCAGCGTTTCATCGAGGCTGGTATCCTTGGTGGTGTGCGTTTTGAGGATGGATTTCTCTTTGCCGTTACCGAGAAGCGTACGAAGGAAGAAATTGACAAACTCGTAAAAATGGCTGCCCTATGAATAATAAGTTATACGGAAATCTGATATTTGAGCTCTCCAAGGAGGGCCGCAAGGGTTACAGCCTGCCGAGAAACAATTTTGGCTCTTACGAGGTTCCTGCTTCTATGCGTCGTGCTGACGATGCAGCATTACCTGAGTGCGACGAGTTGACAGTGGTACGTCATTACACGAATCTCTCAAATAATAATTTCGGTGTAGATACGGGCTTCTATCCCCTCGGTTCCTGTACCATGAAGTACAATCCGAAGATCAATGAGGAGATGGCTGCCCAGCCTCAGTTCCAAAACCTGCATCCCACAATGCCTCAAGAGACGGTTGCTGGTGCCCGTGCCCTCATCATCATGCTCGAGCGTTCGCTTTGTGCCCTTACGGGTCTGGCTCATTTCACCTTCAAGCCCTATGCTGGTGCTCATGGTGAATTGACGGGATTGATGGTCATCGACAACTACCACCGCTCACGTGGCGATCTTCAGCGTAAGAAGGTCATCGTGCCCAACTCTGCCCATGGCACCAATCCTGCCTCGGCAGCCGTTTGCGGATTAGAGATTGTTGAGGTGAAATCATTGGCTAATGGTCAGGTGGATTTCGAGGACCTGAAGCGCATTGTTGCTGAGCAGGGTGCTGAGATTGCTGCCATGATGATGACCAATCCCAATACGCTGGGCCTTTTCGAGACGCGTATTCCTGAGATTGCTCAACTCATCCATGAGGCTGGTGGCTTGATGTATTACGATGGAGCCAACCTGAATCCCATGTTAGGCGCTTGTCGCCCTGGTGATATGGGCTTCGATGTGATGCATATCAACCTCCATAAGACGTTCTCCACCCCTCATGGCGGAGGTGGTCCTGGCTCTGGTCCTGTGGGTGTTCGCGAGGGCTTGCAGGAGTTCTTCCCCTTCGTGTCGCCTTATCATGGCAACTTCGGTGTGATGATGCGCGCTTATGCCTATATCCTCTCCTTAGGTCGCGACCAGGTGAAGATGGTTGGTCCGTTGGCCACACTCAATGCCAACTACATCAAGGAGTCGCTGAAGGATGTCTATGAACTCCCCATCGACACCACTTGTTGCCATGAGTTCGTGTTCGATGGCTTGAAGGATAAGTCTACGGGTGTCACTACGATGGATGTGGCTAAGCGTCTGCTCGACTATGGCTATCATGCCCCCACCATCTATTTCCCCTTGCTCTTCCACGAAAGTCTCATGATTGAGCCTACGGAGAATGAGTCTAAGGAAACGCTTGATGGCTTTATCGCCGTGATGCGCAAGATAGCCGAGGAGGCTAAGACCGATCCTGAATTGGTGAAGTCTGCGCCCCATGATACGCCTATCGGCCGTGTCGACGATGTCCTTGCTGCCAAACATCCGGTTACGACGTATCGTCAGCTTCAGGCTGAGAATGTTCAATAATCAATGTTCAATGTTTAATGGAAAAAGCTGATTTGATTATCATCGGCGCGGGCCCTGGCGGTTACCGCGCCGCTGAATATGCCGCCAAACAGGGTCTGAAGGTTGCGATCTTCGAGGGTGGTGAGGTGGGAGGTACCTGCCTCAATGTGGGGTGCATCCCTACCAAGACTTATGTTCACTCCGCCACGTTTGCTGAGGCTCGTGAGCGTATGGCTCAGGTAGTACCCCAGCTACGTCAGGGGGTTGAGGGCATTCTCTCACATCCCAACATCACGTTGGTACGCGAGAAGGCTGCTTTTGTGGATGCTCATACGGTTAATGACTACACCGCTGATAACATCATCATCGCCACAGGCTCTGAAACCAAATGGCTCCCCATCGAAGGCGTTAAGACCGATCCGCGTGTGGTCGATTCCACTGGGTTGCTGCAGCTAGAAACTCTGCCTAAGCGCCTCGCCATCATTGGTGCAGGTGTCATCGGTATGGAGTTCGCCAGTGTCTTCAGTCGTTTTGGCTCCGAGGTGACGGTCGTTGAGTATCTCAAGGAGTGCCTCCCTGCCCTCGATAGTGACATTGCCAAGCGCCTCCGCAAGACGCTTGAGAAACGTGGCATTACCTTTAAGATGAAGACCGCCGTGCAGAATCTGGCTGATATCGATGCCGATGTCATCCTCATGGCCACGGGTCGCAAACCCCGCACCGAGGGGCTGAATCTTGAAGCTTTAGGTGTCACTCTCGCCCCTAATGGCGCCATCCCTGTCAACGAGGACTTTGAGGTTATCCCTCACCTCTACGCTATTGGCGATGCCAATGGCCGTCAGATGCTCGCCCATGCTGCTGAGATGCAAGCCGTTCATGCTGTCAATCAGATTCTGGGCAAGACGGATGGCATCCGCTTCGATATCATGCCAGCAGCCATCTTTACCGAGCCAGAGGCTGCTTGCGTGGGACCAACGGAGGATCAGTTGAAGGAGCAGGGCGTCGCCTACGAGTGCAAGAAATCCTTTTGGCGAGCCAATGGTAAGGCCCTCGCTATGGGCGAAACTGAAGGCCTGTTGAAACTCTTTGTTTCCCCTTCTGGCGAAATCCTCGGCTGTCATGCCTATGGCGCTCATAGTGCCGATATTATCCAGGAGGTCAGCGTCCTCATGTGCAAGCACACCACACTCAGCGAACTCGCCGATATGGTACACATCCATCCTACGCTCTCCGAGATACTCAAATCCACGGCAGAATAGAGTTCACATATTCATCACGAAGGATGTATAAGCAACCCGCTCGAGCCCACCGCTCCGCGGGTTTCTTTTATATGTCAGGGGTTGGGGCTTTTCATTTCTGGTGCAAAGATACAAATAATATTTGATATATCCAAATTTTAAGTGCGAATAAGGCCGGATTCTCAGCAAACACATTGCCAAATTGCCACAATGTCACATTTAGGTGGTTGCGATGTGCAGATGGTGGGGAGAAGAGTATATAAGAATTATATAATATTATAATATTATATAATTTAGTAATAGCTGGGTGCGCGGATTGGAATATGCTTAATGTGGCAAAGTGGCAAAGTGACAAAGTGATGAAGTGATATATGTGCCCCACCCGCCATTAACGTGGATAGTTCTCGCTGCATAGGAAATTACGTTTCCGTGGTCACGTAATTACGGCTCGCAAAATAGGGCCTTATCGTGCTGAAAATCGGCCCTTATCGATGCCGGAAATTTGGCGGTCTCGAAATAATTTTGTACCTTTGCAGTGCATTTGGGGAATGCATTGCGAGTGTGGGCAGCTCGGCAATCAGGGGAAATCGAACGAAGGAAAAGAAATCCCCAGCGCGGGAGGCGTTGGGGAGTCAGTTAAAGGGCTTTTATCACTTCTTCCACGACTTTGGGGAAGTATTTCATTTCTAATTGGTGCTCCTTCTCGGCGATATCGTCGACGGTGTCGGAGGGGGAGAGGGCAACCTTGTATTGGGCGATGATCTCTCCAGCATCGCAGACGGGGGTAACCCAGTGGACGGTCATACCGGTCTCCGTTTCACCAGCGGCTTTCACGGCCTCGTGCACATGATGGCCCCACATGCCTTTGCCGCCGTACTTAGGCAGAAGGGCAGGGTGGAGGTTGATGATCTTGTGGGGGAAGGCGTCGATGAGGAAGTTGGGAATCAGTGGTAGCCAACCTGCCAAGACAATGAAACCGATGTCGTACTTCTGAAGCAGGGGCAGCATGACATCGGGATTGTGGAGATCGGCCTTAGGCGCTACGGCTGTAGGTACGCCAAGTCGTTCGGCACGCACCAGCGCGAAGGCATCAGGCTTATTACTGACAACGAGAGCGCAATGTACGCTCTCGGAGTCAGCAAAATAATTTATCAGGTTTTCGCAGTTGGTTCCGCCACCTGACACAAAAATGGCTATGTTCACTCTAAAATCTTAATTCAAAATTAAACAAGATGTTCGATGAGGTCGGCACGATCGCCGGGGAGCATATCGATCACAGGAATCTCAACCATGGTGTAGCATCCGGGCTGGAGACGCATAGAAGCGCGAGCCACATTGACGAGTACCTGACCCGTGAGGGCAGGGTTGTTAATGCTCATGTTGAACTCCAAACGCTGGTTCTGAGTCTTGCCACTCACGCCCTTGCGAACAAGGTTCACACCATGACCCATATCGCGAACATCATCAACTGAGGCTACCTGGAATACGTGGGTCTCATCGCTGGCGAAGTAAGGATCGGCCTTGATGGCAGCTGTTACCTCATCGAGCTTGGCACCCTCTTCCAACTCTACATATACCATACGGCGATGGATGCCCTCGCCAAGGGGAATAGTCATACTCAAAGCGTTCTTAACACCAGCCTTTGAGCGTACGCAAACGCTGTGGCCCATTGACATACCAGGACCGAAGTTGGTGTAAGAGAGGCCCTTTGGAGCTAGACTCTGCATGAGAGTACGAACGATAGAATCAGAACCCGGATCCCAACCAGCGGCGATAACGCTGACGGTATTGGTCTCCTTGTTGAGCTTCATCAGACGCTCACGATAGCCGCGGATATTGGTGTGGATATCGAATGAATCGACGGTGTTGATGCCAAGGGGCAGAATCTGGTTGGCATATTCCTCACAAGAGCGGGTAGGAGTGGCCAAGATGGCTACATCGACATCCTTCAGATCGCGGATGTCCTTCACAACCTCATACTGAGCTAGTTCGGCAGGCTTGTTCTCTGCGCCATTACGACGTACGATACCTGCTACTTCAAAGTCGGGGGCTGTCTCCAGTGCCTCGAGTGCATACTTTCCGATGTTGCCGTAACCTACGACGGCGGCTCTGATTTTTTTCATTTCTATTGTAGTTATGTTGATTACTTTTCGAAATTCGGCTGCAAAAGTAATGCTTTCTGCTGAAATAAATAACATTTTGACCGGAAAATTATCTAAAAACTATCATTTTGTGACAATCCGCAACTTTTGGGGGGCGAAATACAATAAAATGTAACCATTACGCGTTTATAAAGATGTATATATACAAAATTGATAGTTATGATAGAATACATCAAGGGTGAGTTGACCGAGCTGACCCCCGCCATGGCAACCGTTGAGGCGGCCGGAATCGGTTACGGATTGAACATATCGCTCAACACGTTCAGTGCCATTCAGGGCAAGAAAGAAGTGAAACTCTACGTCTACGAGGCTATCAGGGAGGATGCCCACGTGCTCTTCGGGTTTGTGAACAAGAAAGAGCGCGAGATGTTCCTGTTGCTGATAACCGTTAACGGTGTGGGAGCCAATACGGCGAGGATGATGCTGAGCGGCATGAGTGTGTCGGAGCTTTGTAATGCCATCTCCACAGGCAATGCCCGAATGATACAGAACGTGAAGGGTATTGGTAAGATGACGGCCCAGCGCATCATCGTTGACTTGAGAGACAAGATCGTATCGATGGGTATTGCTCAGGAGATACCGAGTGGCGGACAGATCCAGGCACCTGTTAACAACGAGGTAAGGGATGAGGCTGTATCGGCCTTGACCATGTTGGGCTTTGCGCCTGCACCTTCCCAGAAGGTGGTGCTGCAGATTCTGCAGGAACAGCCTGATGCCCCCGTGGAGCAGGTAGTGAAACTGGCGCTGAAGATGATCAAGTAGTTATTTTTTAGGCACGGATTACACGGCTCTCTTATAGAGAGACACTGCTTTTTTATCGCAAAGAGCCGTGTCTTTATTTATAAAGCCGTGTTAATCCGTGCCAAAATCTATAGTGATGAATCGCTGGATCGGAATACTCTTGGCTGTTTTTCTCGCGTGCGTAGGCGCGCGAGCACAAAAGCCCACTCTCAGGATGCCCGACAACATCCGTGAGACGGTGGAGTATGACGATGAGCGAAACGTGTACTACATCGGTCAGAAGTTGGGCGACACCTATCTCAGTGCCCCCACGCTGATGACACCTAAGGAGTATCAAAAGTGGGTGGAGGCCAAGGCTTTACGCGACTTCTTCCGTCAGAAAGACTCTACCTATGTGCAATCGGGTGGCAAGGATAAATTCTCGTTCTCAGACATGCACTTTGATTTAGGACCGGCTGAGAAGATTTTCGGTCCTGGTGGTGTGCGCATCAAGACACAAGGAACGGCAGAATTGAAGGTAGGTGGTAACGTGAAGAAGATAGACAACCCATCGCTACCCATCCGAAACAGAAAAACCACCGCCTTCGATTTCGATGAGAAAATCAATCTGAACGTGAATGGTAAGGTGGGCGATAAGGTGAACATGAACCTGAACTACAACACCGATGCCACCTTTGACTTTGATGCGCAGAATCTGAAACTGAAATACGAAGGCAAGGAAGATGAAATCATCAAACTTGTAGAGGCGGGCAACGTGACTTTCCCCTCGAATAACTCGCTGGTGAAGGGTGCCAGTAGTCTGTTTGGTGTGCGAACCGATATGCAGTTTGGTAAGCTGAAACTCCAAACGGTGCTCTCGCAGAAGAAGTCATCAACCAAGAGCGTCTCTTCGAAAGGTGGTACGCAGACCACCGCTTTTGAGATGGATGTATCAGACTATGAGGAAAACCGCCATTTCTTCCTCTCGCACCATTTCCGTAGCCGTTACGATCAGGGCATGTCTACACTCCCCAACCTCACCACAGGTATCGAGATTAAGCGCGTGGAGATATGGGTGACGAATAAGACGGGTACTACCTCGAATACACGTAACATTGTGGCCTTCACTGACTTAGGTGAGAACAAGAAGCTGAGTAATCCCATCTGGACAACCACAGGACAGAGTGTGCCGGGCAATAATGCCAACAACGAATATGCTACGTTGGTGAATGACTATCCTGCCGCTCGTGATATTGACCAGACGAACACCGTATTGTCCGCTATTCCGGGGTTTGAGAATGGTCGCGACTACGAGAAAATATCGAGTGCCCGATTGCTGACATCATCGGAATTCACGGTGAATAAAGCCATGGGCTATATCTCGCTAAAAACTGGTCTTCAGACTGATCAGGTGTTGGCTGTGGCCTATGAGTTCACCTCGGGTGGCGTGACCTATCAGGTGGGTGAGTTTGCCGATGACTTGACGGATACCAAGAGTGCCCTCTTCGTGAAGTCGTTGAAGAACACGTCGAACAATCCGTATCAGGGCAACTGGCAACTGATGATGAAGAACGTGTACTATCTGGCCTCGAACGTAGAGAAGACCAAGTTCAGGCTTGATATTAAGTTCCAGAGCGACACGGCGGGCGCTTACCTGACATACATCCCCGATGAGCGCGTGAAGAATCGGACGCTGTTGAAGATGCTGGGTTGCGACCGTCTGGACAATAACAACAAGCCCAACCCTAACGGATACTTCGATTATGTGCAGGGCTATACCGTGAGCGACGGTCGAGTGTTCCTGCCCTCGGCAGAGCCCTTCGGTGACTATCTGCGAAAACAACTTATCAATAGCGGGCTTTCGGAGGCTGAAGCTGAGAAATATGTATTCTCCGAACTCTATGATTCTACGAAGACCGTAGCAAAGCTCATAGCCGAGAAGGACAAATATCTGCTGACGGGTCAGTATAAGGGATCGTCGGCCAACGTCATCTCGTTGGGCGCCTACAACGTACCACAAGGATCTGTAGTAGTAACGGCAGGTGGCATGGTATTGACGGAAGGCTCAGACTACACCGTGGACTACTCTGCTGGCGAAGTGACTATTCTGAACCAAAGCATCATCGATGCCGGTACGAATGTGAATGTATCGTTGGAGTCGAACACGGAGTACAGTACTCTGCGTAAGACGATGTTGGGATTGAACTGGGAATACGACTTCTCAAAGAGTTTCCAGATAGGTGGTACGTTGATGCACTTACACGAACAGGCGCAGACCTCGAAGGTAACGATGGGATCGGAACCCCTGAGTAATACCATATGGGGACTGAACGTGAACTGGAAACAAGAGAGTCAGTGGCTTACCTCGATGTTGAACAAGATTCCATTCCTGCACGTGAAGGAACCCTCGTATATCTCGTTTACGGGTGAGTTCGCCCAACTGATAGCACGTACGGCTGGTGGTACGCAGGACAATGCCTCGTATATTGACGACTTTGAGGATGCCAAGTCGTATATCGATCTGAGTAATCCCAAGCAGTGGACCATATCGAGTGTGCCTTCCACCTTCCAGGAGAGTGGTGATAAGACCGATGTGACAAGTGGCATGAACCGTGCTTTGTTGGCCTGGTATAACGTTGATCCCATCTTTACCCGCAGGAGTTCCACGCTGACGCCCAGCCATATCAAGAGCGATCTCGATCAGCTATCCAACCATTATGTGCGTGAGGTGTACGTGAAGGAACTCTATCCTAACCGCGATCAGAGTACCTACAACGGTGCCACCTCAACCCTTGACGTGCTTAATCTGGCCTATTATCCTGAGGAACGTGGCCCGTATAATCTGACACGCGACCTGAATCCCGATGGTACGCTTCGTCAGCCCGAGACCAAGTGGGGTGGAATGATGCGAAAGATTGATACTAACGACTTTGAACAAGCCAATATCGAGTATATCGAATTCTGGCTGCTCGATCCTTTCATCTATACCCGTCAGGATGGTACTGCCAGTGATTATAGCGGTGATTTGTATTTTAATCTCGGTGAGGTAAGTGAGGATATCCTGCGTGATGGCAAGAAGTTTTATGAGAGTGGCATGCCCGTGGATGGCAGCGAGGCCTATGTCACCACCCAATGGGGTAAGATTCCTCAACAGGCCACCCAGACCTATGCTTTTGCCACATCATCGGGCTCGCGTAAAAAGCAGGATGTGGGTTTCAACGGACTTACTGATGATGAGGAACGCCAATACGGTGCTTATCGTGAATGGCTTGACGCCGTGAGTGGCATGATCACTAACGACAGCATTCGTCAGGCATGGCGTAATGACCCTGCGGGCGATGACTACCACTACTTCCGTGGCAGCGACTACGATGCCGAACAAAAAAGCATTCTCGATCGTTATAAGTTGATTAATAACCCTCAGGGCAACTCACCCGATACCGATGAACAGACAGAGTCGTATGATACGAGTTACAAGAGTAGTCCCGATGTAGAGGATATCAATCAGGACTATACCTTGAACGAGTATGAACGCTATTATCAGTACAAGGTGCGTATCTCGCCTGAGATACTCGATGCTTATCGTAACGGGGTGCCACCTCCCGATTGTTTCATCACCGATATGCGAACCAGTAGCGTTAAACTGCGTAATGGTGATACCACGAGTGTGAACTGGTATCAGTTCCGTATCCCATTGATGGAGTACGAACGTAAGGTAGGCTCCATCGGCGACTTTACTAGCATCCGTTTTATCCGTATGTTCATGACAGGTTTCCAGAAACCCATCGTCTTGCGTTTCGGATCACTCGATCTGGTGCGTGGCGAGTGGCGCATTTATAAGCAGAGTCTGGGCACATCGGCTGCAGAGAGTGGTGTGTTAGAGGTGAGTGCTGTGAACATCGAGGAGAACAACGATAAGACCCCAGTGAACTACGTATTGCCTCCAGGCATCAGTCGTGTGACAGACCCCTCACAACCCCAGTTGACGGAGAACAATGAGCAGGCCTTGAATATGGTAGTGAAGGAGTTGCAGCAACAGGAGTCGAAGGCTGTGTATCGTAACATGAATATGGACCTGCGCCATTACAAACACATGCAGATGTTTGTGCATGCCAACCATTTAGTGCCTGATGCCACCGGACTAAAGGATGGACAATTGGCTGTGTTTATCCGTTTGGGTAGCGATTATAAGAACAACTTCTACGAGTATCTGATTCCTCTGGAACTGACCCCCGATCGTAACGACTATAGCAAATACTCCACCGCCGATCGTAAGAAGGTATGGCCAGAGTCGAATAATCTCTATGTCAATCTGAATGTATTCACCCGCTTGAAGAAAGCGCGTAATCAGGCAAAGGCCTCGGGCTACGCTTCCTATAATCAACTCTTCTCTGATGTTGATCCAGAGCATCCTGCCAACAAGGTAAGTGTGATGGGTAATCCCACCCTAGGCGAGGTGAAGGTGATGATGATTGGTGTGAGGAATTTATCCGATGGCGTGAAGTCGGGAGAGGTGTGGGTGAACGAACTCCGCTTGTTGGATATCAACAACGATGGCGGATGGGCCGCCTCAGGAAACTTGAATCTGAAACTCTCCGACTTTGGTATGGTAAACATCTCGGGCCGATATATCAGCGATGGCTTCGGAGGTTTGGAGGACGGTGTGATGCAGCGTTCCACCGATACCCAGAAGGAGTACTCAGTCACCACCTCGCTGGAGTTGGGTAAGTTCTTCCCTGACAAGGCGAAGGTGAGCATCCCGCTCTACTATTCCGTGACAAAAGAAGAGAAACGTCCGCGCTATAATCCCCTCGATTCGGATATGCGTCTGAGCGATGCCCTCGAAGTGGCTGCCGATAAACACGAGCGCGACAGTATCGAGTCGATTGCCGTGACGAAGACCAAGAATAGTAATTTCTCACTCTCGAACGTACGTTGGGGACTGAAGACCAAGCGTCACCCCATGCCCTTCGATCCTGCTAACTTCTCATTCAGCTATAGTCATCAGCATCGTAATACCAGTGGCGAGACTACTGTCTATGAACGTGAGGACGCATGGCGTGGTGCCCTGAACTATAGCTATTCGCCTGTGTATAAGTCATGGGAGCCTTTCAAGAAACTGAAGGGTAAGTCTAAGTGGTTGAATCTGCCTAAGTCATTAGGCTTCAACTATCTGCCGCAGAGTATTGCCTTCAATACGGAGATGACACGAAACTACTATGAATTGCAGGAGCGCGACTTAGAGAATCTGGAGAACCAGAATCTGCCTCTGACCTTCTCGGAACAGTTCCTGTGGAATCGTGATTTCTCTCTGCGCTGGGACTTTACCAAGAACCTGCACTTCAACTTCCAAAGTGCTACCCGTGCAGAGATAGAAGAACCCTATACGCCTATCAATAAAGATCTCTACCCCGATCGTTATACGGCATGGAAAGACTCCGTAAAGCAGAGCATCCGCAACCTTGGTCGCCCCTTGGATTATCAGCAGCAGGTAACGGCCTCATATCAGTTACCCCTCAACAAACTGCCTATCTTCGACTGGGTGAATGCAGATGCCTCTTATAACGCCCATTATGCTTGGGTACGTGGTACGGAACTCGATGATGGCACCAGCCTGGGTAATACCATCACCAGTAATCGTAACCTGAATATCAACGCCGCCTTCAATCTTGAGACGCTGTATAATCATTCGCCTTTCCTCAAGAAGGTCAATGATAAATACCGAAAAGCTGGAAATACAAGGAACTCAAGGAATTCAAGGAATCCTCGGGATCAAAAAAAGACTCCCACCCCCGATGAGAAGATTCTGCCTCTTAACAAGAATGCCTACCAACGTGAGATCAGATTGAAGATGGATACCACTGTGACTGTGGCCCATAACAAAGGCTCGAAGCGTATCATCGTCAGTGCCCGTACGAAGGATGGCAAACCCTATGACGTGAAGTATAAGGTGATTGACGAGAACAAGATACTTATCCGCAATCGCGACACTGTGCAGCTGAAGCTCAGCATCACAACCAAGCCTTCGAAAGAAAAGGAATGGTGGTATGAGCCTGCTCAGAGTGTGGCCCGTGTGCTGATGATGGTTCGTTCGGTGAATGTCAGCTTCCGTTCTCAATACGCCATGCATCTGCCGGGATTCCTGCCCAATGTGGGTGATATGTTCGGCCAGCGTACAGATGGGGTGATGGCGCCGGGTCTCGACTTTGCCTTTGGTGTGATGGGCGATGGATATATCGATAAGGCTATGGATAATCATTGGCTATTGATGAGTGATAGTGTAGCTACCTCAGCCACTATCAACAATACTAAGGATCTGCAGGTTAGGGCTGTGTTGGAGCCTATCCGTGACTTGAAGATCGACCTCAATGCCTCGCGGATGGACAACCGTTCGCAGAGCATCCAGTATATGTATGAGGGGCGGCCCACCACCTATAGCGGATCGTTTAATATGACCACCATTTCACTTTGTGGTGCGTTGGCTGGGATAGGCAATGCAAACAATGGTTATCACTCTTCAGCTTTCGATCATTTCCGAAGTATTTTACCTCAGTTCCAGAATGGCGTAGAGAAACCGTATTCCGCTGAAGCACTTGTACCAGCCTTCCTGTCGGCCTATACCATGGGGGCTGGTAATTCGCGCGCCATTTTCCCCGCCATCACCCGTATGCTGCCCAACTGGAGCATTCGTTACAGCGGACTCTCGCGTCTGCCAGGTATAGCCGACTATCTGAAGAGTCTGAACCTCAACCATGCCTATAAGAGCATCTACAGCGTGGGTAGCTACACCTTGCCCAGCATCCCCACGGTGAGTATCAACGAGTCGTTCTCACCACTGATAGGTGTCGATGCCACCTTCCAGAATAATCTGACGACAAAGGTGGAATATCGTACCACACGCACCCTCAACCTCTCAATGACGAGCATTCAGATCAACGAGGCCCTCAGTCGCGACTGGGTTGTAGGTGTGGGCTATAAGATTCAGGACTTTAACCTCTTCGGCGCCGCAGGAAACAGGAAGGTGAAGAAAGCCCAGAATCCAAAATCTCGCGCTGGGAAAAATGCCAATGGTAATCAAAATGCCCAGAACTCAAAGCAAAATACTCAAAGTTCAAAATCGGGCATCAACCATGACTTGAACCTGCGTCTTGATGTTTCCCTGCGCAAGCAAGCCGCCATTACCCGCGATATTGCTACGGGAACATCGTCAGCCTCAAGTGGTAATACAGCTTTCAAGATTTCGTTTATGGCCGACTACACCCTCTCGCGCCTCCTGACGCTGACGGCCTACTATGATCAGCAGACCAATACCCCGTTGCTCTCCTCGTCGACTTACCCCACCACCACCTACGATTTCGGCCTCTCCATGAAGTTCTCGTTATCCAGATAACTGCCATCCCCTCACCCTTAAGAATATCATATAATAAATAAACTTCATTATTTTTTGTTTTTTTACGAAAAATACGCTATCTTTGTCCCCCAAGAATCAATACAACTTAAAATTATAAATCGAAATGCAAAGGAATTTTTTGACATTAACACTGGCGCTTGGCGCAGTGGTAGGCACTCTTACCTCATGTTTGGGTGACATGCCCAAGGAGACAC